>TARA_R110002167_G_scaffold14032_1_pt1 | contig 228590 bp, 167 predicted proteins | sample TARA_R110002167 | Tara Oceans TARA_R110002167 (sample SAMEA4398238) | marine metagenome | biome: Polar Biome; feature: [MES] marine water layer (ENVO:01000295) within the mesopelagic zone...; material: water (ENVO:00002006), including particulate matter (ENVO:01000060) such... | reverse complement strand
TAGTTCTCTTTCCTTTTTTAAGTGTTGAGAAACTTTATAGGTGACCTTTGATAAGAAAAAAAACATTTTGAATAGTTCTTTATATGCTAATTTTTACAAATAATTTATCAGAAAACAGGAATGTTTTTATCATTTTCCTTTTACTATTTTGTTCATGTCAGGGAGAAGGAGACAATAAATTGCTGGAAATAGTAAAGGTTAAAGAATTAAAAGTTAAGCCTGAAGTTCTGACCTTCCCTAACCCTGCTTATGTTCATTTGATTGAATCAGATTCAGGGCAATACCTTTTTTACTTGAATCCTACTTCAAAGAGTTTGCAATTTATGAATATGGAAGATGGAAAAGTGGTCAATGAGATCGTTTTTGAAGACGATGGGCCAAATAATATGAGCAGACGTTCCGGAATTGCAGGTCTGGAGAAGGATAAGGTTTGGGCAACGTTTAGGCCGCATGCAATAGGATATTTCAATTATAAGGGCGAAATACTGTTTAAAAAGAAAATACCTTCTGGTGAGGTTGATATTACTTCTATAAGATCGAACTTTCACAAGGAACTTCACCGCTACGGGGATAAGGTTTTTGGTATGCAACCGCTTTTCATGAATCATCATGGGATGAATAAAGAAGACATCCAAAAACATTCTCTGGTCTATAGTTATGATATGGTTTCAGATCAGACCAAGTGGTATGATGTATATTATGCTAAGGATTATTGGGATAGTGGGAAAAAACTATCTGATTTTTCATGGGTAAGAAGAGAGGACAAACTTTATATATCCCCATGGTATGACCATGAAATTCAGGTATTTGACATGGAGCAAGAAAAGGTGACTAATAAGGTTAAAGTTAAGTCAGACTATATCAATAGCTTACATTATGTAAATGAGCTTCCAAGGACGCACGAAGAAGCATTAATCAATAGGTTAAGTCATGATATTTATGGGATAGTTCTTTACGACAAGTATAGGGATTGTTTTTATCGGTTTTTTTATCCAGGATATACTGACGATGAAGAATATCCAATAGATAAACTGTGGATGCTAAGAAATTCAAGGCCTTTTATAGGCGTGATGGTCTTGGACAAGGATTTGAATATACTGGGTGAGCATATCTTTGATAAATTTCAAGTACATACTTCTTCTAATGTATTTGTAGGAGAAGAAGGCTTATACCTTTCGCTTAACAATAAAAACAGTCCTGATTATGATGAGGATCATTTAAGGTATATGGTGGTTCGGTTTGATGTGGGCGAATGAGCAAAAGAAGCGTTTTTATTATAGTAATGCCTTTGGATTTTTGTATCCTATCTAGCGGAGCCGGCATTGCAAATGCCTCGTAACCTTTTCAAATGGATGGTAGGGAGTAGTTCTAAACTACTCTTAGGAGAATTTTATTAATGAACAGTTAATTCTATAAATAAAATTGAAATAATTATAGATAAAAAATATTGTGTAGGTAAAATTATTTATAAAGATTAAATTAGAATATTATTTCCCAGAAGGGGAAAGTATGGGTGTTATATTGATTGTATAGGTTTTTTTGTAAAGCTTATACGAAATAATATATTGTTAAGTGGTGTTTGTGATGTAGTATTATTTTGTTCCTTAAGAATTTTAGGCTTGTTTAATTTTTTAGTTTCATTTATTTTTTTTTTAGTTTTAACTAAATAAATGTTACACTTAAATTTTCTTATTATTTATGAAAAAGTTAATTAAAAAACCAGTTCTTTTATTGGGTACTCTGGGAGCATTGATTGGTTTAGGCTTTGTTTCTACGCAAAATGCAGATGTAATTGCACAAGGTTCTGTTAAATGGTGTGATTGGAAAGATGCACCTGGTGATCCTTTAGATGGGTGCAAAATTCCAACGGATAATGAACCATGTATTTGTGAAAACCAATGTTAGTTTCATTTGGATTCTTTGTTTTTCGGTTTTTTTGAAAAAGGAAATTTGAAACGAAAAAGGAAGGTCTTTGTGGTTAAAACACCTTGTTAATAGGTTAAATATAAATTTCATTAAGAATTGTTGTGTTAATTGAAATTTGAGATAATTTTTAAATGCCATTCGTTGAATTTATCATCGAATGGCATTATAGTTAATTGAGATGATTATGAAAGTACAAATTATTATTATTTTTCTATTGTTTTGCTGTTGCCAAAATAGTCAAAAAAAAGATTCAATTGATCTGGTAGTTATAAAGGAGATTGAGATTAAACCTGAGAAAAATTTATTCCCTAACCCGGCTTATGTCCGTTTGGTAGAATCAGATTCAGGTCAACACCTTTTTTACATTAATCCTAATTCAATGCGTTTACAATTTATGGATATGGAAGATGGAAAAGTGGCCAATGAGATCATTTTGGAAGACGATGGGCCGAATAGTATGAACAGAAGTTCAGGTATAGCCGGTTTAGAAAAAGATAAAGTTTGGGCAACTTTTGAGCCTCATGCCATAGGTTACATCAATTATAAAGGGGAAAAACTGTTTGAAAAGTCCATTACCTCAGGTAAAGTAGATATTACTTATTTGGGTTCGGATTTTGATAAAGAATTGCATCGATATGGGGATAAGGTTTTTGGCATGCAGCCGTATTTTATGAATCATCATGGGATGAATAAAGAAGACATTCAAAAACATTCTCTGGTCTATAGTTATGATATGGTTTCAGATCAGTCCAAATGGTATGATGTGTATTATGCTAAGGATTATTGGGACAAAGGAAAAAAAAGAGCCTATTTTTCATGGGCAAGAAGAAAGGACAAGCTTTATATATCACCATGGTATGATCATGAAATCCAGGTGTTTGATATGAGTAAGGAAAAGGTAATTGAAAAGATAGATGTTAAGTCAGATCATATCAATAGCTTTTATTTTTTAAATGAGATTCCGGGATCCCGTGAAGAGGGGAGGGTTAATACATTAATTCATGACCTTTATGGAATAATTCTTTATGACAAGTACAGGGATTGTTTTTATCGTTTTTTTTATCCGGGATATATGGATGAAAGAGAGTATTCTTTAGAGAAACTAAGTATGCTAAACCGCTCGAGGCCTTTTATAGGCGTGATGGTTTTGGACAAGGATTTGAATATTTTAGGTGAACATGTTTTTGATAAATTTCAAGTACATACTTCTTCTAATGTATTTGTAGGAGAAGAAGGCTTATACCTCTCGCTTAACAATGAAAACAGTCCCGATTATGATGAGGATCATTTAAGGTATATGGTGGTGCAATTTGAGGTGGGGGAATGAGAAGAAGTAGCGTTTATAATTAAAATACCTTTGATTTTATTCGTCTATAATTGTGGAGCCGGCATTGCAAATGCCTCAAATTCTTTTAAAATGGATAATTGGGAATAGTTCAAAACAACTCCCGGATCCCTGTTCAACCCCATCCGGGGTTGCGGTATTTCAGGTAGATTTCTGACCCGTGGGTTTTCACCCACGGTTATTATTATTCAGGCCCTTCAGGCCTGGGATGCTGAGTATAATAAGTTCAGAATTAACTTAATTATGTAATATTCGGTGAGGGGATTGGCAATATTGGCTGAGGCGTGTCCGGTGGTTGTGATATATTCGGTGGCTACGGTGACTGAGTTGTCTCCGGTGGCTGAGCCTGTCGAAGCCGTCGAAGCCATCGAAGTCGTTGAATCCGCCGGGTTTAAAATTGCCCAGCTTTTCTAGAAATCACCAACCCTGACGAAGTAATATCTACCGACGAATATGCTTTCAGGGTGTAAAGTTATGTAATGAAAGCAGTTCACGGAAAAGTGCCCTATTTTCCAGCCCTGCAGGGGCGAAATATCTCAGCCAAGGGTGTCCCCTTGGTGTGAAAATTATAGCGCCATCCTGATTTTGGCGGTATTGTTGCTCATTTCTGCAACAATGCTGACAAAATCACAACGTCTATTTCTTATCAAAAACGCCCACTATGTCATTGGGTTAAAATGTGAAACCAAATCCCGGCACTGAAAGGTGGAGCCGGCATTGCAAATGCCTCAAATTCTTTTAAATTGGATAATTGGGAGTAGTTCTAAACTACTCCCAGCGGAGTAATCACCAACCCTGACGAAGTAATATCTACCGACGAATATGCTTTCAGGGTGTAAAGTTATGTAATGAAAAAGCAGTTCAGGAAAAAGTTACTTGCACAATGATTTTTTTAAGCCACGTAATAACCTGTTCGAAACCTAAAACCCCGGCAGGGGTGATATTTTTGTAGCCAGTGGCCTCAGCCACTGGTTTAGTAAATTATCAGTTGATATGATTTTGGCGGTATTGTTGCTCTTTTCTGCAACAATGCTGACAAAATCACAACTATTTACTGGTTTTTTCCAATTGCTTGACCATTACTGCGAAATCTTTGGGGTAAGGTGCTTCTGCACTTATTTTTTCTCCGGAAAGGTCTGTAAAGGAAATGGCAAAAGCATGGAGCGCCACCCGTTGCATAATGGGGCGCTCTTCGGTACCTTTTTTTAAATTAAATTTCCTTTTGATACTTGATAAATAGAGCGGTTGGCCACCGTAAAGCTCGTCCCCACAAATGGGCGCACCTAGGTAAGCCAGGTGAACTCGAATTTGATGTAGACGGCCGGTTATTGGCTTACAGGCAATAAGGGTATGGGCAAAGTAACTTTTTACAGTTTTAAAAATGGTTTGTGCCGGCTTGCCACTAGGTACGATTCTGGCAATGCCGTTTTTGCTGGCCGAAAGATTTCTATCTACCATTATGCCATCAAAATCATGAATCCCTTCAGCCACAGCGTGGTAGACCTTTTCTACTTTTCTGTCCTCAAACTGCATGGCAATATTTCGGTAAGCATCAGGGTTTTTGGCAAATACCAGGCAACCCGATGTTTCCTTGTCCAATCGGTGACAAACCTGAATGTCCGGAAATTCCAGTCTGGCCAATGCCAGCATATTTTGTGCCTCATGCCTATCATCCAGCGTGGGGAAATATGGCGGTTTATTGACTATTAAATAATCATTGGTTTCTTTAACTACCAATGATTTAAAATCGATCTTTTTCATACCCTTGTGTTTCGATACAAAGTTCTGAAATTAGCCAATAAAAAAAAGCCTAATTGAAAACACTTGGTTTTATTTTTTTGAATGTCCTTCCTCAACGGCCATTTTTTTGGCCGCATGAGGTAGCTCAAAACTAAAGACAGAACCTTTACCGGGAGTAGAACTAACGCCAATTTTAGATTGATGTCCTTCCAGGATATGTTTGACGATGGCCAAACCCAGTCCGGTACCTCCCTTTTCTCTGGAACGACTCTTTTCTACCCTATAAAAACGCTCAAAAATCCGCTTAAGGTCATCCGGGTGGATGCCTATGCCCTGGTCTTTGACTTTCACCGTGAAATGGTTTTTGTGGTCATTGATTTGAATGGTTACAGTGCCACTGTCTTTATTGTATTTGATGGCATTGGAGACTAGGTTTTGTAAAACCCTGAAAATTTTGTCCTTGTCAGCGTAAGTTTGGTAACTCGTTGCTTTGTCATATTTGAAAATTATATGGATGTCCCTTTTAAGGGCTTTTCCTTCCAATTGTTCTACGACTTCCTGAATGGATTCTTTCAGGTCAAAATTGCTAGGATGAAAGCGAATAAACCCACTTTCAATTTGATTGATGGTAATCAAATCCTGCACCAGGTCTTCAAGGTTGTTAAGGCTTTTGGCGGCTCGTTTTAAAAACTTATCCCTAACGGTATGGTCTTCTACTGCCCCGTCCATTAGGGTGTGGATATAACCCTGAGCCGCAAAAATAGGCGTTTTCAGTTCATGGGAAATGTCGGCAAAAAATTCCCGCCTAAAGGTTTCATTCTTTTGTAAGGTTTCAATTTCCCTGTTTTTGGCCGCCGCATAATCATGAATATTGGCTTGGATACTCTTTAACGGTGGGAGTGAAGCTTTTATCTTATTGCTGGCTTTGAAAGTGGTGTCTTTTTTTTGAATTTTCTCCAATACGCTGTAGATATTGCCGATTTCTCGAAAGATCAGGTATTCAAGGCTAAGGTGAATCAAAAGGTAGGCAATGGAAAAGGTAAGGGTGCCGGCAGCCAGCAGTATTATGGAATTGGAGGCCTCCAAAAGGGATAAAAAGGCCACCAATAGTAAGGCTATAGAAATGGCAAGCCCAAATGCAATGCCTTTTGAAGTGCTGATCATGTATTGAATTTATAACCTACGCCTTTCACAGTAAAGATATAATCCTCACCTATTTTTTCTCTAATCTTACGAATATGAACATCCACTGTTCTGGCCAAGACAAACACATCTGTGCCCCAAATGTTTTTTAGCAGTTCGTCTCTGCTAAACACCGTATTGGGGTTTTTTGCCAAAAAGTGCAACAGTTCAAATTCTTTTTTTGGCAACACAATTAACTCACCGTCCTTTAATAGGGTGAAACTTGTGCGATCAATGATCAAGTCCTTGATGGAAATTTTTGAGGTGTCTGCTTCTTTTTTTATTTCTCTTCGAAAAAGTGCTGCGATCCGGCTTACCAATGCCCTAGGCTTGATGGGCTTAAGGATGTAGTCATCTGCTCCCACATCAAAGGCTGCCACCTCCGAATATTCTTCTGATCGGGCAGTGAGGAATATGATAAAGGTGTTCTTGAGATCGGGGTTTTCTCTCAATTGACGGCAGGTTTCCACCCCATCTTGATTGGGCATCATGATGTCCAATAGGATGACATCAGGCTTGAATGTAGCGGCTTTTTTTACTGCTGTGATACCGTCACTTGCTGAGTTGACCTCATAGCCTTCTTTTTCCAAATTGTAGGTTAAGATTTCAATGATATCCTCTTCGTCATCTACTACCAATACCCTTTGTTTCTGATTGTTGCCCATCTTATGATTTCCTGAAAAACAATTTATTTTAAATGAAGCTACAAAGATAAGGATTATAAAAAAACAATTAAGTCTTTGTAGGCTGAACTGATTAATTGAATGGGAATCATTAAAAAAGCGATGGTTTAGATTAAATTAATTTTAACCCCATGTTAATTAATTGTTGCTTAACCCTTCGGCAGAGACGATCTCCATATTTATGGAACCGACAAACATGCTGGCCTTAATTTTAACCGGAATTCGGTTTTCATCTGCGGTAATCCATATTTTAATTGGTTTTTTACCTCTGAAGAGTTTGTTGCTGGGCATCTCAGGGCTGAAAATATAGGTGTCAAAATCACCAATGTCTGTGGATATGTCGTCCATGCCCTCGTATGTTAATTTTAAGTTATAATTTTTCTCGTCAAAAAAACCTTTGATTTCAATTTTATCACCTTTTGTTAACCCGGAGAAATCCATTGTTCGCAATAGATAATAACCGCTGACAATGTCCTGAACATTTGGGGGGATGGCATGGGATTTCCTCTCTTTAATGAACTCATTCTCCCTATCATACAATTTGGTATAGGCCATTTGGTCTTTATGGTCGAAGTCAATTACCTCATGTTTTCGATAATTCCCTTCTTCAATATGTCGGTAAGAGCGGTAAGGAATAATTTTGGCAGTATCTATATAGCTTCCCCAATTGTCTTTTACATAAAAAAGCTTAAAAATGCTTAGGGTTTTTCCGTAGACATCTACCTTATAGGTTGGCTTTCCATTGATATAGTGGATGTTATTGTCGATCACCATTTTGGCCTCAGCAGCATTAAAAAGGAAATAACTCACATTAAAAGTAAGCGTTTCTCCTTTGGTAAATGCCTTGTTAACAATGTCTTGGCTTTGTGCATTTACAGCAGTTTGAAAAAGCAATAACAGCGCTATTGCAAGTGATTGGAGGTACACGATCATGCTTTTTTTAAAAGTTTTACTTCAAAGTTCATACCATTGTGAATTTCAGGGAATGATGTTTCATTCTTCAAATGTACTACATTGTCTTGCGCTAACAATGGTTATTCAATAGTTGTTAATGACCTGCCTAATGTTTACTTTCACATTAGGAATGAACAACAGTGAATATCTGAAGAGACTATGAGTGGAAATACTGAAAAATTAAAAGCCTTACAGCTTACGCTGGATAAGTTGGAAAAAACCTACGGTAAAGGGACCGTAATGAAATTGAGTGATAATGTGGTACTGGATGTGCCTGCTATTTCTACAGGATCATTGGGTTTGGACATGGCCCTTGGTATTGGGGGAGTACCAAGAGGAAGAGTGATAGAGATATATGGTCCGGAATCTTCCGGGAAAACAACACTTTCTATGCATTGTATCGCTGAGGCGCAAAAAGCAGGTGGCTTAGCGGCATTTATAGATGCAGAGCATGCTTTTGATAAAGCCTACGCCGAAAAATTGGGAATAGACATTGAAAACCTGCTCATCTCTCAGCCGGACAGTGGTGAACAAGCCTTGGAAATTGCTGAGCACCTTATCAGGTCAGGAGCCATTGATATTATTGTGATTGACTCCGTCGCTGCCTTGGTGCCTAAGGGTGAACTTGAGGGGGAAATGGGAGATTCTAAAATGGGCCTACAAGCCAGGTTGATGTCCCAGGCCCTTAGAAAGCTTACAGGTGCCATCAATAAAACAGGTTGTGCTTGTATCTTTATCAACCAGTTGAGAGAGAAGATTGGGGTGATGTTTGGTAATCCTGAAACCACCACCGGTGGAAATGCCCTAAAGTTTTATGCTTCTGTTCGCTTGGATATCCGTAGAATAGGTCAAATTAAAGATGGACCTGATAATATTCTAGGCAATAGAACCAAAGTAAAAGTAGTGAAAAACAAAGTTTCCCCTCCATTTAAGGTGGTGGAGTTTGACATTATGTACGGGGAAGGAATCTCCAAAGTAGGAGAGGTAATTGACCTTGGTGTTGAGTTTGAAATTGTTAAAAAAGCAGGGTCTTGGTTTTCTTACGAGGGAAATAAGCTAGGTCAAGGTAGGGATGCTGTTAAAAATCTCCTATTGGACAATCCTGAATTGATGGAAGAAATTGAGTTGAAGGTGTTGGAAAAAGCCGGTGTTGTGAAGGCTGATAAGGAAAAGGCAAAAGCCGGTAAAAAAGGCAAGTCTGCAGAGTAAAGTACTTTGATGAAAAGCAATTGGTTCTGGTGGAGGTTGTCACATTCTGATAGCCACTACCGGATCCATTTTTGATGCCAGTGAAGCAGGTATGATACCCGAAACAATACCAATGGCAGATGATAATACAAGCCCCAAGATAATGTTTTTTAAGGAGAGTATGATTTCTAAATTGCCAAGAGAAACAAAGGTGGCAGCATACACCACAATTAGTCCGGATAATCCTCCAATTAGGCTTAAAGCAGTCGCTTCAAATAGGAATTGCAGGAGGATAAAATAGTTTTTTGCACCTAGAGATTTCTGAATACCGATTATACCGGTCCTTTCTTTTACTGATACAAACATGATATTGGCAATTCCAAATCCTCCAATTAGGATTGAGAATCCTCCAATTACCCCTCCTGCGATAGAGATCACAGCAAAGATGGAGCCTACTGCATCTTGAATAAATTCTGATTTATTCAAGGCAAAATTGTTTTCAGCGGTCGGTTTTAAACCTCTTTTTGCTCTGAGAAGTCCTGCCATTTCATTTTCCAGCATGACCAACCCGGGGTCATCATCTCTTCCTTTGGCTGCAATGATTGGCTCTATACCGTTTTTACCCACATAAAATAGTTTGGTAAATGCTCCATAGGGTACCAATAGCGCTTCATCCTTAGAGGGGGTGTCAAAAAGACCTTCTCCTTCTTCCACAAACAACCCTACCACTGTAAACTTTAATCCTTTTATTTTAAAGGTTTTGCCCAAAGGTTCCTGTCCCGGAAATAAGGCTTCTCCGATCTTTACACCAATTATGGCCACATTCCTCGCAGCCTTAATCTCCATCTCGGTAAAAAACCTTCCTTTATCAATAGGTATGTCGTAAACCTCTTTATGGTTGAAAACAACACCGTCTAGATTGGCCATTTCATAGGCATTGCTATTGGCCTTTAAAGTAGTCCTTGTGTTGGCAGAGATGGTGACAGCTTGGGCGCTTTTCAGACGTTCTTCTAAAAATGAAAATTCAGCGTAGGTTCCGGGGGGCCTCCTGAAATACCTCCACCAGGGATAATTTCGCCCATTTTCGGCAAATGGAAACCGGTCTACCCGAACCACATTACTCCCTAGGAAAGTCAGGCTGTCTTTGATGTTTTTTTCCAATGAATCTACTAATGTAAAAACAGCAATAATGGCGAAAATACCCACTGTTACACCCAATAACGAAAGTATGGTTCTCGTCAAATTAGACTTTAGTGCATCCATCGCAAAGCGAAAACTCTCCCAAATTAGTCTGAATACGATCAAATTTCAATATTATTTAAAACAATTTGACAATATAAATAGAATCTGGCTAAATTCTTATTAACTTTGCATTTTTTACGATAATTACGTTTAATAGGTATTTCCTAAATATATACATATGAAGTTATCAGATTTCAAGTTTGAAATTCCAAAAAAACTTATTGCCCTTCATCCACCGGAAAACCGAGATGAATCCAGATTAATGGTTATTCACAAGGATACCGGAAAGATAGAACATAAAGTTTTCAAAGATGTCATCGATTATTTTGATACAGGAGATGTATTTGTAACCAACAATACAAAGGTATTTCCTGCAAGACTGTATGGAAACAAAGAAAAAACCGGGGCCAAGATAGAGGTTTTTTTATTAAGAGAACTCAATCAGGAGCTTAGGTTGTGGGATGTTTTAGTGGACCCTGCCAGAAAGATTAGGGTGGGAAACAAGCTTTATTTTGGTGATAGTGATTTGGTTGCTGAAGTAATTGACAACACTACTTCCAGAGGCCGAACCATTCGGTTTTTATTTGACGGTACAGATGAGGAGTTTTACAAGACCATAGATACTCTTGGTGAAACGCCTATATTGAAAGATTTCATCGAAAGAGATGTGGTAGATGCTGACAGAGAGCGGTATCAAACCATCTTTGCTCAACATGTAGGCGCTGTTGCCGCCCCAACGGCAGGTTTGCATTTTACTCCACATTTGATGAAGCGACTGGAAATTAAAGGTGTAGAAGTTAGTCCTATTACTTTGCATATTGGGCTAGGGACTTTCAGGCAAGTTGATGTGGAAGATCTTACCAAGCATAAAATGGATTCGGAGAATTATGACATTCCACAAGGAACTGTTGATTTGGTCAATACCGCCCTTGATGAAAAGAAAAGAGTGGTATCTGTGGGAACAACCTCTCTTAAAACGATTGAATCTTCCGTTACTGCCAATGGTAGGTTAAAAGCAAGTAGTGGGTGGACAGATAAGTTTATCATTCCTCCTTACGAATTTAAAATTGCCAATGCCCTAATCACCAACTTTCATTTGCCTGAATCAACATTGTTGATGACAGCTTCTGCCTTTGGTGGGTATGATTTGATCATGAAGGCTTACCAAGAAGGAATCAAGGAAGGTTATAAATTCTTTAGTTATGGTGATGCCATGCTAATCATTTAGTGCTATCCATTTATAAATTATAGAAAAGAGCCTTTTCAATTTAACTTGGAAAGGCTCTTTTTTTTTAAGGCTCCAGTAAACGAAGGGAAAATTTCCCGGAATGAGTTGGGATTAAATCAGTTGTATATAGGTTTAAGAAAGCAGGAAGTCTCCGCCTATTCTGAGCTAGCCTATTCCCACTTCTTCCACAAAGCTTTCCAATGCCTCGGGTTTACCTACCACATACACAATGTCTCCCAACTTAATTTTGGTATGACCGGTTATGTCAGTAAGGGTTTTTCCTTCGCGTTTGATGGCTACCAAATTGAGACCTGATTTTTCTCTTAAATTGCTGTCCTTAATTGATTTGCCGATAAACTGGCCATAGTCTTTTTCAATTTTTATTCCTGAGAAATTGATTTCAGGGATGTCAAGGCTAGGAACAGAACTGTCATTGGAAGGCGTTCGGAAAACTTCGTAATTGTGAAACCTTACATCATCGGTGAAATCATCAATTTCACCCTTAGGAACAAGGTATTTATTTAATACCCTAGTGAAAATTTCAATGGAAGTTTCAAATTCTTCAGGAATAACTTCATCGGCTCCCATATTGAGCATCGATTCGATTTCATTGACATACCTTGTTCTAACGATAATAAAAACATTTTGGGAGGCTTCCCTGATGTTCATAATTATCCCGGTAGTGGCAGGTTGGTTGGAGATGGCAATTACAGCTACCCTGGCTTTGTGGATTTGAACATGCTCAAGTACCACAGCATTGCCTGCATCACCATAGATAATAGGTTCACCCTTTGCTGCTTCCACTTTAACCGTTTCAGGGTTCATTTCTATGATAACATAATTGATTTTTGCCCTTTTAGCAGCCCTAGCCAAGTTTCTTCCATTCAGTCCATAACCAATAATTACCAAGTGGTCATTCAGCAATTCTTTTTCAAGTTCAATTTCCGGGACCTGTACGCGTTCTTCTAACCTATCTTTGATCTTTTTCGGCATTGGGGTATTGAGCACCCTATAGGCAAGCTTTTCCCTTTGTTTCAGAACAAAAGGGGTTATAATCATGGTAAGGATAGAGATTGCAAGAAAAAATTGATAAGTAGTATTGTCCAATAACTCGTATTTTAACCCCTCTTTGGCCAGTAAAAGAGAAAATTCACCAACTTGGAAGATAGAAAAACCCACTATAAAAGATTCTTTAAAACTACTTCCCAATGATTTTACAGCCAGAGAAGCTACTATAAACTTCACTACAAAAGTAAGCGCTACCAAAGCCAAGATAAGTAACAAGTGTTCGGTCAAAAAGCTTATGTCAAAAAGCATCCCCACAGAAACGAAAAAGAAGCTCAAGAATATTTCTCTAAATGGAAGTATCTTACCCGTAGCGTGGTGGCTGTATTCTGATTCACTGATAATAAGTCCTGCCAAAAAAGCTCCCAAGCCTAGAGAAAGTCCCAGTAATGAAGTGGCATAGGCTACGGCAAAACAGGTTACAATAATGCTTAATAGGAAAAGCTCTTCATTTTTGGTTTTTGCAATACGGTATAGCAATTGGGGAATTAGGTATTTTGCACTGAGTATGGTGAGCAAAATTACCAAGCCTCCCTTTAAAGCCATATAAAAAAGCGAGAGGAGGACATTGTCGGACTCTCCTGCCAGCATGGGAGTGAAAAGAACCAAAGGCACAATGATGATGTCCTGAAAGATCAGAATAGCCAGAGTAGTTCGGCCGGAGATTGTGTTCACTTGTCCGGATTCTTGCAATAATTTCAAGACGATGGCTGTACTACTTAAGGCAAACAAAAAGCCGAAAAATACTGAAATATTCCAGCTAAAGCCAAAAAGGTAGCTAATCAAGGCTGTGGCGCCAATAGTAAGGCTTACCTGTAAACTGCCTCCTATAAATACGGCTTTTTTGATGGCCATCAAGCTTTTCAGAGAAAACTCAAGCCCAATAACAAACAATAGCAATATGACTCCTATTTCTGATAATACTTCCACTGCGGTGGAGGCATATACCAGTGATAAACCATAGGGGCCCGCGATGGCGCCGGTAAGCAAGTACCCTATAATGGTGGGGAGCTTGAGTCGCATAAATACCAAGATTACCAAAGTGGCCAATCCAAAGATGACTACAATGTCTGACAGTAATGGTAATTCAGCAACAGCTAATATAAATGAGTTCATAAATAATTCGAATGGTAAGCAAATAGGTTTGAAAGGTAATAATATAATAAGAATACTAAGCTATTGAGAAGCCTTCAATTCAAAACTTCCTCGTTGGGTAGTGAGCAAATATTAATAGCCTATACCTAAGCGTTTATATATGAAATGCATCAACCAAGCCGGGCCAATCAGGAGAAATTGGACATCCTTAAAGAAAGATGGTTTTTTTCCTTCAATTTTATGGCCGTAAAATTGAAGAATCCATGCTACTATAAAGAGGATTATGGAAAAAAGCCACAAGGGTATAGGTAAAAATAATGACAATAAATTGGCCGCTGCCAAGCAGACTGCAGAGAATAAAAACATTCCTAAAGCCAGGGGGACAGATAATGTAATGTAATAATACAACACCAGAAGCAATGCTATGGTAGCCCAATTAGTGAAATTACTCAGGAGGAAATCCATAGAATTCAATGGCCCGGGAGGGATGCTGTAAATCAGACCTACAATACTGAAAAAAATTGCAGGGACGCAAAACCAATGTATGGTTTTATTGGTAGGGTTTTGGTGACTAATGCCATATTCTTCTAAAAGACCATCTATTTTTCTCATATCAATGTGTCTGATGGATAAAGCTGCTATAAGTTAAAAAAAAATGGAAACATTCATACTATTTGGTCCATTGAAAATTTCTTATTTGATAGTCTGTCTCTCAGATTTTTTTAAAGTGTGAACCGTTCAGCAGGCAAAAGCGCATAATTTTTCCTAACTTTAAATTAGATTAAGGTCTATTGCGGAGGGGTTTTAAAGTAAACAATAAGAAGATAGTGTGGTTTTTATAAAATGTAATATACTTTACGCTAACTTGATAGACTGACTAACAGAGGTAAATAAGATAAAATTTCGAAAAATTGTTTCGAAGGATTTTATAAAGCATTTAATTTTTATGAGGATTATACGGGACATTCATGGGTGATATTTCAAAAAGACCTACCATTATGGAGGCATTATTCCCTATAATTTTCTTGATTGTTCTTTTAGCAATCAATATCAAAGTGTTTGGGACAGATGGCTTGTCAGGATCTAATCAACTGGTGCTTATTTTCGCTAGTGGAGTGGCAGGTTTAATTGCGGTTTTTAGGCTAAAGGTGAAATGGGCAGCAATTGAAAAAGGTATAATCAATAGTATTTCTTCTGCCATGTCTTCTATTTTAATCCTATTGTTGATTGGTGCTTTGGCCGGCACCTGGATGTTGAGTGGGATTGTTCCGGCAATGATTTATTATGGGCTAAAAGTTTTAAACCCTACGGTGTTCTTATTGGCTGCATGTGTGGTTTGTGGAATAGTTTCCATTGCAACGGGCAGTAGCTGGACGACGGTAGCAACCGTCGGCGTAGCATTATTAGGCATAGGGAAAGCATTGGGTTTCAGTGAGGGGCTGATTGGAGGAGCCATTATCTCCGGGGCTTATTTTGGTGATAAAATGTCTCCACTATCAGATACCACTAATCTTGCCCCTGCCATGGCAGGGACGGACTTGTTTACGCATATCAAGCACATGACGAAAACCACTGTACCTTCCATCACCATTACCTTGATAATATTTGGAGTGATAGGGCTTTTGAACAAGCCTGAAGGCGTAGTAGGTCAAGTGGAGGATATTTCCCAAGTAATATCCAATACCTTCACTATCAACGGATGGTTGTTTTTGGTCCCTGCAGTTGTGATTTTTCTAATTATTAAGAAAGCTCCTGCCATTCCGGTGTTATTGACCGGATCAATATTAGGAGGTGTATTTGCCGTTCTTTTTCAGCAGGATATTATTCATGAGTTGGCTATGATTTCTGATGTAGAAGGAGGGATAAGCTTTAAATCATTTGTAATTGTTTTTCGCTCTCTGTATGGTGAAACCATGATTGTTACCTCAAATGAAATTGTAAATGAGCTATTGGTTACAGGAGGAATGTCCGGTATGTTGTATACAGTCTGGTTGATTATTTGTGCCATGACCTTTGGTGGGATTTTGGAGGTTTCCGGAATGCTAAGTGTTATTGCCGAAGCAGTCATTAGTAAAGTAAACTCAGTGGGATCCCTAATTGCATCTACTGTTGGTACAGGTTTGTTTTTTAATATTACTACTTCCGATCAATACTTGGCGATTTTAGTACCGGGAAGGATGTATGCAGATATCTACCGAAAACGGGGATTGAAAGGGGAAAACTTAAGTAGAACACTGGAAGATAGTGCTACGGTTACTTCTGTCTTGATCCCTTGGAATACTTGTGGAGCAACCCAGGCATCTGTCTTGGGTGTGGCCACTTTGACTTATGCACCCTATTGTTTTTTCAATATAATTAGCCCATTTATGACCCTGCTATTTGGCTATTTTAATTGGGGAATCAACTACTATTCTGAAAAAGAAATGAAATCAATTAACAAAGAAGAAAGCTTGGCATGATACCATTGAAGATAAGCAAAGAAGAAGTAAACGCATTGGATTTAGGTGCTTTTACGGGTAATATCATTCTTGTTGAAGATGAAAAAAGTCTTCAAGAAATGGAAAAGGATTTATTGTCAAGTAAAATAATTGGTTTTGATACTGAGACCAGACCTGCCTTCAAAAAAGGAGTGAGTTATGATGTAGCTTTACTCCAACTCTCTACTACTGATAATGCCTATTTGATAAGGATTAATAACTTTGGCTTTCCTTCTAGCGCCAAAGCCATTTTGGAAAACCCCAATATAGTGAAGGTAGGTGCTGCTGTAAGGGATGACTTGAAAGCGTTAAAAAAGATTTCTCCCCACTTCAAACCTGATGCCTTCTTTGATTTAAATGAAGAGTTGAAACGAGTAGGGTTCTTGAATGTAGGCGTACGCAATCTTAGCGCAATGGTACTGGGTATAAGAATATCTAAATCAGAACAGGTGTCCAACTGGGAAGCCCCGGTTTTAACTTCCAAACAAATGCTTTATGCAGCCACTGATGCTTGGGCTTGCCTAGAGATTTTCCTTAAACTTTACAAAGAAGGATATTTGGATGAAATATTTTCTACTTGACTTGGCTGGAGGTAGGGACTTCAGATAGGACCCCAATTACCTCTTCTGCTTGACTTTCCCTGCATGCCACCTTTATTCTGCAACTGTTATCAAATGCTTGAGAAATGATTTTCAAATTGTACCTTTTGACAGTTCTCATTATCTCATCCATAGAAAGATAGCCAAAAGAAAATTCAAGAGGTACCATAACCGTTTTCTCTACTATTTCCGCAGACAAGATTGCATCAGCAGCAGCTGTTTTATATGCTCTGATTAGGCCTCCAACGCCTAATTTGGTGCCACCAAAATACCTGACAACAACAATTAAAATTTGGGTTAATTCATTTGATCTGATCTGACCCAATATGGGGTCTCCCGCACTGTGGTTGGGTTCTCCATCGTCATTAGAGCGAAAGTTTTTCATGTCTTTTCCCAAGATATAGGCATAGCAATGGTGCCGAGCATCATGGTATTGCTTCTTTAATTGATGGACCAAATCTTGTATTTCTTCTTCGTTTTCTACAGGGTAGGCAAAAGATAGAAATTTGCTGCCTTTTTCTTTATAAATACCCTGTGAAGGCCTTTCAATACTTCGATAAGTATCCTCCATTATTATTTGTTTAGATTAATTTTCTCAATTTTCATTTGCTAATTTAGGCATTTGAATTAATCTGATGAAGAAATCAAGCCTTAGTGCCGGAATGCAAACAAAAGAAAAGTCCCTTGTTACGGTGATTTGCACTTGTTATAATCAGGCGGAATATGTTGTGCAAGCTTTGGAAAGCCTTGTAAGCCAGACCTACAGGCCTATAGAGCTATTGATTGTTGACAATGGGAGCAAAGATCATTCTAAATCGAAAATAATATCGTGGGTAAAAGAGAATTGCAATGAAATTCCGATTAAGGCATTCTTTCACGAAAAAAAAATGAATTACTGTAAGGCTTTTAATCAAGCTTTTGCTAATTCTGAAGGAGAATACATAGTGGATTTGGCAGCGGATGATTTTTTTGAACCGAAGCATTTGGAGTTTGCCATCTCCCATTTGAATCAAAGCGATGCCAAGGTTTATTTTTGTAATTCCTTGGAGCACTTTCCAAATGGTGAAACCCAAACTTTTTACCCTACAGATGCCTTTGGAAAGGCAAGTAAAAAGGTTGCTTCAGGTGATGTCTTTGCTGAGTTGATTCGAAGGTATGCCATCAGTTCACCCACTTTGGTTATGGATGCTGGGGCTTTTAGGGAAATTGGCTGCTATGATCAAAACCTAAATTACGAAGATTTTGATATTTTGGTAAGGATGTCTTCGAAGTATTCTTTTGTATATGGAGATCATATCACAGTAAATAAACGAATATTACAAGAATCACTTTCTCAGCAGCAGTATAGATCCAAGAAGTCTCAATTATTGCCTTCCACCTACCTAGTGTGTGAAAAATTAGCTACAATGGTAACAACCAAAACAGAAAAAAAGTCCCTTCAGCAAAGGTTGATTCATGAAATTAAACATGCGACGGCATCTGCTAATTTTGATGTGGCTCAAAAGATGTTGACCTTATACCGAAAATTATTTCCTTTTGGGCTAAGCTACATGTTTTTTTACCTTTGGACCAAGGCCAAGATAGATGTATCGGCCATGTATGAGAAATGGAGACTTAAACATTTTAAGTAAAGGGCCAAATTATCCCGCTCCAACTATTACCTCAAGCATTTCATTTTCATTGAAGTACCTTTTGGCCATTGTCATAATATCGCTGCCGTCAAAGTTTTTGATATAATCAAGGTGGCGGGTGTAATAATCAAAATTAAGACCTTGGAAATGTACATGCTGGAAATGACTCATCTGATCGAAAGGACTGCTGAAATTGGCCAAAATACTTCCTGCCAGGTAATTTTTTATGATTTCTAGTTCACCAGCCGAAACAGGCTCCATTTTTAGCCTTTCAATTTCCTTATAAACCTCTTGAATAACCACTTCGCCATAGCCTCCTTTTACATCGGCCACTGTCATCCAGTATTCATTTCCATTTAATTCGCCCAGAAAGCTATTGATGCCATAAGTGTAACCTTTCTCTTCTCGAATGTTTTTGATCAGTCTACTGCCAAAATAACCACCTAACAGGGTGTTGAGTACAGACAACGCTGGGTAGTCTGGATGAGATTTGGGAATCATCCATTTGGCAATCCTTATGCTGGATTGTACGGCTTCAGGTTTTTTTTCAAGAAGCTTATAGGGTTGAACGACTCCAGTTGGTAATAAGTGAGGTGTTTTAGGAGAAAGGGGTAAATCACTAAAGAGTAATTCTATTTGATTCAGTTCCTTTTCAGAAAGCTGTCCTGTAAGAAATATTTGGGGAGATAATAAAAAATCTTTTTCGTAATACGCTATTAGGTCATTTTGTTGGATCGCATCAACATCTTCCTCGGTTATTTGGTAGCCAAATGGATGGTCTTTTTCAAAAAGACTTTTTCGAATCAACTGGTTAGCACGTGCAGAGGTTTGTTCATTTTTTATGCTGATGCTTAACTTTTTCTGAGACTTCCTCTTTTTTAGTTCTTTTTCCGGAAATACGGCCTCTGTAAACAAGGACCTGAATACTGGCAATACTTCCAAAAGGTGCTTTTTTGTCGTCAATAAACTCAATCCTTGCCTTTCATATCCCGAAATTATATCAACCTCAGAAGCATGAAAATCAAAAAAATCATCTAGTTTTTCTGAGTTCATGGTTTTGGTACCTTCCAATAACATATAAAGCATAAAAAACGGCTGCAATGCTTTGCTGTTTTTATCTTTACTATTGTTTATTGGAAAGACAACCTCAATCTTTATTGCATCTATATTGGGGAAAGGAATGTAATATATTGGTGTACCATTTGGCAGTACCCTTTTTTCGGGGGGATTCAAATGGATTTTTTCAGGAATGCTGTACGGAGGTGCAAGACTTCGGTCTATACTCATTTTTGAACGTTGTATTGCAAGCTAAATCTTAGGGTTTCGGCCAATGGATGGTTTTGAACTTGTGGCACTAAATAAGAAAAGTCAAAGCCCAAACGATTGTATTTGAAGCCAACTCCCATGGTGAAGTATCTTCTTCCTCCTTTGCTGGCATTTTCATAAAAATACCCCAATCTAAGAGCAAATTTGTCATCATAAGAATACTCAGTACCAAAGGAAATCATTAGCTCTTGCAGCTCTTCACTAAAACCATCCGGTGCATCCACAAATGAACCAAACATACCGCTTATCAAGGGTCTTGTCGGGTCTTTCCCTGCCTCAATTTGAGGATTACCGGTATTAGGGTCTATGACCAATTGTCCATTCTCATCTTCCATGTAAACAGGTGGACTTGGTACCATTAGTTTGTTTAGGTCAAGGGCAAAAGTAATTTTATTTAACTCATCCATTGGGATGGTAAGTGCTGAACCGATTCTGAAATTCGTGGGCAGGTAATCAAGGTCGTCTGCACTGTTATAGGTGATTTTAGGTCCAATATTGGAAAGGTTTATTCCCCAAGAAAGAACACCTTCCTTATCGGAGATTAAAATTTCTGAAGTATGGTAAAGCCCTACATCTGTTCCCACTGATACTCCGGGTCGGCTTTCATTGCCACCTGACGCGCTTATATTTCCGGATAAATTGGAGTGAATAAACCGAGCACTGATTCCTAAAGATAAGTTATCTGAAAGTTTTCTTGAATAAGTACCGCCAATAGCGATGTCTCTGGGGCTAAAATCCCCTAAAGAATTTCCTTGACCGTCTGTTAAAGCAATGTCACCCATGTTGAAGTACCTGAGATCTATACCGAAAGCTGATACATCATCAATTTTTTTGTATCCGGTGAGGTAGTTGAGAGACATATCCGGTACTAATCTGCCAAGCCAAGGAGAATAAGAAAGGGAAAACCCCATGTCATCCTCTATAAATGCCAACTTTCCCGCATTCCAATGTGCGGAATTGGCATCAGGAGAAGTAGCTACGCCAACGTCTCCCATCGCTGAATGTCTACTGTCAGGTGCAAAGTTTAAAAATGGGACTGCCGTAATGATCACCCTCCTGTTGGGATCTTGGCTAGAGAGAACTACGGAGTTTTGTGCTTTGGTTTCGACATGAAAGAAGCCGAAGGCCAACAAAAAAGTAAAAATGGGGAGACTGTTTTTAATTGCTTTCATTGAATAATGATTTTACCTGCTAATATATCTGAAGTTGCGTCCTCCTCAGAATATAAATTTAAATTGTAAAGATAAGTTCCTTTTATTAGATTTTTTGAATTACGGTTTAAAAATATCCATTGACTGTCTATTATTGACCGTTCAACTTTTGGAAAACGTCCTTTATAAGAAAATATTTCAGTCCCTTGTAAAGAAAATATACTGACTTCTAAACTAAGGGTCTCGCCTAAACGATTATGGGTGACCACAAAATTAACTTGGTCGCTTGCAGGGTTGGGATAAACCAATAGGTTTTCGATTTTTAGATGCTTACTGCCGAGAACCTCAACCTTTTCCCGGAGTTGAGTGCTATTGCCCAACTGATCTATGGCTGTAATGAGCAATTCGTTAACACCTTCGTTTAAGTCGTAAGCCCAGGTTTTTACCCTGCCCTTTGTGTAAGTTCCATTTATTGCTTGATATTGATCAATTAGTGTAATCGGCTCCCCATTATTTATTTGAAGCGTCATGCCAGCTGCATCAATTATATTAATACCTGAATCATCTGAAATTTGGATCCAAATAGGGGTGTTGCGAGAGGAGATGCTAGCCTTACTGAATAGACTATCTGCCACCCATAAGGCTATCTCAGGGCCGTTTTCCTCAGGTAGATGGCCAATAGGTTTTATTTGATAAGGGATTTCGGTGCTTCCAAAAGCTTCCCTATTGAGGTTCTCGTCTTCAGCAAACACGTTGATGCGGAAATCACTGTTGGAAAAATTCTCTAAAGTTGGGAGCAAAACTTCTCCGGAAAATTGGCCTTGAACAACTTCTCCCGTTCCCCGGAATAAGGACTGGTTATAAGCCAAATAAGTGGTTTTCGGACTTTCATCACCTAAAGTTTCTATTTCTTCCCCAGGTCCATTAATGGTTATTTCATAGGTTCCATTAAATTGACTTACAAGGGAACCTGTCAATGGATCCTCGATAGTGCCACTGTATTCAAGCCTATTTAAACCGCTAAGCTCCTCAGTCATTAGTTGGGTGTCTACCTCTATCCATTCTTTAGTACCTGCATTGTACAAAGGAATGTCCAGTTTTAGGGATGGGTCACCAAGTAAGGAGAAATTGCGGTTCAATGGACCATTTAGGCTGTTGTTTTTGGTTTCTTTGAATATTTCTCCTAAAGAAATGGTCTCATTTCTGTCAAAGGCTGCCGCAAGAAATGCTTTGTTTAATTCGTAATTTATACTGCTAAATACAGGTCTTCCGGTTGTAAGCATTGCAATCACTCCCTTTTGTTCAGCCAACAAAAGCTCTTCTGCCCCGGAACGAATATAGGGACTATCATGTCTTCCAAACTCACAGGTTGCAGTGACCATAACAGGGAATTTGTTGGTCAAGGGCCAATCTTCAATATCGCTTACACTAAATAGCCCTTCGGCTGTTAAATTAAGCTCGTTTCCATGACCAATATAATTTAAGAGTAAAATACCATCCTTAATTTCCTCAGCAAAGGTCTCTCTGGCTGCAATTGATGTTTGCAGACTGTTTGCTTCCTCTTGCTGAAAATTGTCTAGGTAAAGCTTTCTAAGTTCAAATGCGGGGGCCTGCTCATGAAGGAAAGCGGTATGTTTTTCTGAATCGTTCAAGTGGATATTATTGTCACCGTCATCTGCCACAAAAAGGAGTTTCTTTTTCCAATGGCCCCGGTTGCCACTTTGGTAACTGATGATTTTATCTACGGCTATTTTTGCTTCTCTGCTGTTGATAGCGGGAATCCTGCCTATTCCAATTTTTAGTGTATGGTCTCCTTCCTGTGATTCAAGCCAATCCCCCTCTCCAATATCTAAAAATCCAAAATAATCATCCGAACCGTAAGTTGTCAGTGGATTTAAACTTACTCGCGAGCTGTAAGTCGGGACGAGATTCGGTCTGCCACCAAGTTTGTGCTTGTAGTCAAAACTTCCTTTTCCAAAAAATAAGACGTTTTTTAATCGCTTGTAACTGAGCCAATAATCAGCAAGGAAATTTCTTATGCCGGAAATGTCAGGGTTACCATAGCTGAAACTGTCATAGATATCAGTGGTTAATACAAGTTCAGTAGGTATGCCAGTGGCATTTTTGAAATCCGTAAGCCTTTTTGCTTGGTTGTATAGCAAGTTGTTGGTAATAATAATCAACTCAGGCTCTCCTGAAAGGAGTTCTGAACGTGACTTTACTTTTTCCGGCTCCTCTATTTGTGGAGAGTTATTTAAGTCAAAAACAGCAATTTTCTTGGCTGTGCTGGCTTTTGGTTGGCTTATGTCTATTTCTTTAACCTCATAAAAGTTTCCAACATCCCATATTCCAGATAAGGCCGTTCCGATTTGATAGGGCGAACTGTCAAGGTTATAATAAACTCCGGCAGTTAACTGTGAGGAGGAAAACGGATATGCCAATAAGATGTTTTTAAGATAACCGGCTCCATTGATATCTGTTGAGGAATAGGTAAGCACTATTTCTTGAATGGTATTTCCTTCAGTTGCTGGAAAGCTTGCTTCAAAGCTTGTTTCCCTTCCTTTTATAGCATACCGGCTATTAGGAATGGAGGGGATATCTGCCGAACCAATCACCTGATTGTTGGTTGCAAAGGTGATGGTACTTTCGGTTAAGGATTGGGCCATAGTTTGCGCCCACATAAGTACATCCCCTTCTGATTTAGTGGGTGGGTGAGGTATTTCAATGATATGACTGCCACCATTGAAGGTGCGATAACCAAACCAATCTCTACCTGAACTGAGCAGATTGTCCTCCTCAGCTTTATGGCTTACCATTTGATAAAGCATCTTGGGAGTGCCACTACTTACATCGATCTCTTCTGTATCATCGATTGGTGAGATAATATTTGTGCCTGCACTACCTGTTTGAAGCAGGTAATAAAGCGTGTCAGTATAAGCGTGGCCTTTTAGTAGAGCTTTACCATTCTCAGTTAACACTTGGTCAGCACCCTCCAAAAAGAAATACAGTTTATTGTCAATAATTTTTTGAGGCACTTCTTTATAAGAAAAAATACTGCTGTCAATTTTCTGGCCGAGCATTCCGGGATGTCCTAAAATTCGGATTTCAGTTATGCTTCCCAACTCCCAATTCGTTGCTTGCTCTTGGCTCAAATGGTAAACCCCTTCTTCAAAAACAGGGAACTTATACATTTGTTGTGCTTGGAGAGGAGAATAGCCGGCAATTAATCCGGCCAAAAAAAGGAAAACATACCTAATTTTTTTTCTCATGACTGTCCACCAAATTATTGACCAAAGACAGACAAATATAAGAAAGAACCGCAATTGGAATTCCGGCCAGTCCAAATAGTACCAGGCTTATCCCTGAAATAACTAGTACAAGGTAGCGCCATTGGTTGTCTTTCCATTTAAAGTGTTTGAATTTAAGTGCCAGTAAAGGAAGCTCCGCGGTAAGTAAAAAGGAAAAAATAAGTGTCAAAGCCGTAAGAACCCATGGATTCTCCAACCCATTTTCAATCCAACCCACAGAAGTTCCCAGTAGGGGTAAGGTTGAGAAAAACAATGCATTGGCCGGGGTGGGAACCCCAATAAAGCTGTCAGACTGCCTGTCATCTAAATTAAATTTAGCCAACCTTAAAGCAGATTGTATACCAATCAGAAAAGCGACATATGGCAACCAATCATAAGGGCTTATTGGCTCTAAAAGCAAGAATAGAATAAAGGAAGGTAAAACTCCGAAGGTGACCAAATCAGCCAAGCTATCGAGTTCTTTACCTATAGGGCTTTGAACTTTCAGTAATCTAGCAGCGAAGCCATCGAAAAAATCAAAGATGGCTGCTGCTATGATAAAATAAAAACCGTAAAAAGGGCCATTGACCATCACATAATGAATACCTATCATTCCCGATAGTAAATTCAAACTGGTTATGGCGTTCGGTATGTGCTTTTTTATGGTCAATTTCTTGCGTTTTTTCCCACAAAGGGATTGTTTAACTTTTCAAAACCTATAGTAGTGGTAGGGCCATGTCCGGGATGAATGACCACCTCATCAGGCAAAGAGAAAAGTTTTTCTTTAATTGAATGAATTAAGGTTTCATGGTCTCCTCCGGGTAAATCTGTTCTGCCAATACTTCCTTGAAATAATGTATCACCTGCAATACAATTTTTGGATGCTTCATGGTACAAAACCAAGTGCCCGGGTGAATGACCGGGTACCCAAATTGGCTTCAATTCTGTTTTTCCAAATTTAACGATTTCACCCTCTTGAAGAAAATGATCTACCGTGCTTTCTTGGTATTGCGCAAAGCCATAATTGGGCGCATAAGTGCCAACAGCCAACAAGATAGGCTCCTCTTTTTCATGAAACCACAGGGGAATATTGTACGTTTTTTTAATAAAAGCATTGCCCAAAACATGATCAATATGGCAATGGGTGTTGATGATTTTTACCGGTTTTAACTGTTCTTCGGTAATAAAATCATATAATATTCCTTTTTCCTGTTTTTCATAGCAGCCAGGATCGATGATTAGTGCCTCTTTAGTTTCGTCATATAAGATGTAAGTATTTTCAGAGAAAGGGTTGAAGGTAAAGGATTTAATTTGCAGCATTTTAAAATGATTTGAATTCCTGCATCAAAATAACAAAGAATGATTTAATTTTAGGCATGGAAGTGGATTTTTTACTAATAGGTCAAGGATTGGCAGGTACAGTTTTGTCCTATAAACTTATTCAAAAAGGACTGAAAGTACATTTAATAGATGATGGAGATCCTAACAGTAGTTCAAAAATAGCGGCTGGACTTTTCAATCCTGTAACCGGAAGAAATTTGGTTAAAACTTGGAAGGCAGATGCACTATTTAAGGAGATACAACCGTTTTACAGAGATATGGAGACCCTTCTTGGACAGGAATTTGTCCATCCGATAGGCATTTACCGTCCATTTATTTCATTTGAAGAGCAAAATGAATGGTTGGCAAAGAGTGCGGATCCACAATATGATGCTTTTATTGATAAAGTCTATTCAAAGTCTCGTAATCAAGGTGTTAATGATCCTTTCGGAGGGTTATTGCTAAAATCTACAGGGTATATCGATACTCGCAAATTAGTGAATAGTTATGGGACTTGGCTTAAAGACCGAGGGCTGATTACCAATATTTCTTTGGAGGAAAAAGATTTGATTTTCAATAGGGATGGAAGTTGGGAGTACAAAGGGATCAAGGCGAAGAAAATTATTTTTGCCAACGGAATCCAAGCAGGAAAAAACTCTTTTTTTAACTGGATACCATTTATACCTGTGAAAGGGGAAATCCTCACTGTTCAACAAGATTTTACATCTTCTGAAATCGTAAATAGGGGAGTGTTTAGAATTGACTTAGGTAAAGGTGTTGGTAAAGTTGGGTCTACCTATCATAATGCAGCGGTCGACCTAAGTCCAACTGAAAAGGGAAAAAAAGAAATTCTTGATAAGTTACATCAGTTAATTGATAGAGAGGTGAATGAAATTCTTTACCATCAGGTGGGGGTTAGACCGGGAATAAGAGATAGAAAACCTGTCCTTGGAAAACATCCGAGCAAGGAAAGCGTTTATATATTCGGTGGATTTGGTGCTAAGGGGGTATCTTTAGTTCCATATTTAAGTAATCAGATGTGTAATCTCCTAATTTTTGGAGAGGAACCTGAGAAAGAAGTGAACATAAATAGATTTTTTAAGTATATTTAAAACATTGGCTAAAAATTCTAAGGCACCTAAATGAGACTTAAATATTTACTACTAATATGCATCCTTTTCTCCAGCCTCGGTAGTGGTGAACTATTGGCGCAGTTTAATAAGGAGAAGTTTGGAAAAAATAGGGTTCAACATAAAAACAAAGAATGGTATTTTTTCGCATCCAATAATTTTGAGGTGTATTATTATGACGGGGGGCAAAGAAATGCACGGATGGCCATTGATTTTTTAGAGAGTGAATTTGACGATTTAACCCAATCCATAGGCTATGTAGCCTACACGAAGCCAAAGATTTTTATTTACAATTCCAAACAGGAGTTGTTAGAAAGTAATTTGAACCTCAATACGAATAATTTCACTGTTGATGGACAGACCTTCTTTAGTAAGTTATTAACTGAAGCCGCATATGTAGGGTCGTGGGAAGAATTTAAGAAAGAATTGTTGTACAAAACCTCAAAAATAATTATTGAGGAAATGCTTTACGGATCAAGTATTTCAGATGCCTTTCAATCCAATTTAGTCAACAACTTTCCGGATTGGTTTATCGATGGAGCAGCGAAATATTTGGCTTATGGTTGGAGTAGGGAGATGGATGATTTTGTACGTCATTATTTAAGGGAAAATGATAACCCGAAACTTTTTAAACTTCAAAACGAAGAAGCCGGATTGGTGGGGCAATCCATTTGGAATTATGTGGTAGAAAAATATGGGAGAAGGTATATTTCAAGCATATTGAATCTAAGCAGGATCAATAGAAATGAGGCTACAAGCATAGCAAATACACTTGGAAGGAAATTTAAGGATTTTTCTACAGAGTGGGCCAAGTTTTACAGAGATATAAATTCTGGCGTTTTCGAAACTTTCAAGGATATCAATGAGCAAAATGTAATTAACATAACTCCCAAAAATAGGTTTGGTGAAATCACCGGTATAAGTTTTAGTCCGGATGGCAAAAACTTGGCATATGTAGAGAATGTAGAAGGGAAATTTAAAGTTAAAATCAGAGAGGTTTCCACCGGTAGGGAAAGTGTGATTTATAAAGGGGGCTATTCCTCTTTTGAACAAGAAGCCGATTACAGCACCCCCACCATTGCTTGGAGAGACACCCTTAACCTGGTGATAGGAACGTTTAAGAGAGGGGTGACCACCTTAAGAATGAGGGCAATAGATGGCAGTAGCCAAGATAAAATATTCTTAAGAAATATAACACAAATTTTAGATCTGGACTTTTCTCCGGATGGACGCACTATGGTGCTTTCTGCCATCAACAATGGAAATACTGATGTGTATACCCTGAATATGAAAGGGCAGGGTAGAAGAATTACAAATGATGTTTTTGATAATAGAACGCCTATTTATCTTAATGATTCAACTATAATCTATGCTTCAAATAAAGTAGACTTGGCGGATAGTCTGCTTACAGGAGTTATTGATGTACACAACTTTCCTGATTATTACAACCTTTTTCAACTTAGTTTAGGGGATTCTATTTCAGAAACCAGATTGACAAATTTGAACCATGTTAATCTTTACCCTGAAAAGTTGAACAATGCAACCATTCTCTATCTAAGTGAGCAGAGTGGTATTACTAATTTGATGCGCTTGGGTTTAGGGAGCAAGGTTTCAAGTCAAGTTTCTGCTTTTAATAATAGTTTAGAATCTTTTGATTATGATGTAAAAAATAACAAATGGGCCTATTCCATTAAGGATGGTAGCCGTAGCAAACTTGTTTTAGAAACTTTCCCCAATATGGATCAGTTTACTCCAAGTACACCACGGGTTCAATTGGAACAGGCCAAGGAAGTTAACAAAAGAATTTCAGACCGAAGGATCCAGAGACAGGAGGAAGAAGATGCTGAAGAACCCATACCTGGCACTGAAGATAAGGATGTTATGTTGACTCCTGCTGATACCAGTGTTGCAGGTGTGGATCTTGAGGGATTGTTGTCGGGCGAAGATTCTCAAGTGCTGGAAGAAACAATTCTCCCGGATAGTATTTCGACAGCAACAGACAGTGTCCCCAGTCAAGTCAATCCAAAGTCCACAGCAATAAATGTTGATCGATTAAGGTTTGAAACGGAAGGGGGGCTGGATACAGACAATTATACTTTTGACACCATTCCTAGCCTTTATGGACAGCAATCGTCAAAACCTGTAGAGGACCCATCGGGATTAGCAGATCGTAGAAGCAATATTTTAGATGCCTTCAGACAGCAAAATATGGTGAAGAGGGTTCAAGGGCCTAGAGACTATGTGCCTCAATTCATTACAAGTAGCTTAAATACCTCTTTTGTAATTGATCCGCTGAGGGGCTTTGGATTAAAGTTAAGTGGGCAAATGACCGATTTGTTGGACAACCATGCCATCAAAGGAGGCATACTAACCGCACTTGATTTCCGTTCGGGAAGTGACTTGTATTTTGAATATGAATACAGGAAATACAAACTTGACATCAGTGGTAGGTTTGATCGTAGATCTATCATGAGAAGTGAGGGAGACTTGACTTTTCAAAAGTATGTGCTAAGCAAAACAGAAGTAGGCGTTTCTTATCCTTTGTCCACCAGCGCCAGAGTAAGTTTATCGCCATTTATTGCCAAGACTCAATATTTTAATTTAAACCCTGACTCAATCATTAGGGGAGGTGATGGTCCGCAAAATCGATTGGACGTCAATTATGCAGGTGGAATTGCGGAAGTGGTGGTAGATAAAACCCGACAGTTAGGCTTGCATATGGAGCAAGGATTCAAGGGTAAAATCGGTATGTTACATTACCAAGGCTTAAATCATAGTGATAGATCTTTTAGCAATGTTTACCTTGATGTAAGGAACTACCAAAAAATTCATAAAAATATTACCTTGGCCACCAGAATATATGCAGGAAGCTATTTTGGCCGAAACCCTCAATCCTACCTGGTTGGAGGAATGCAAAATTGGCTGTTTAATAAGTTCTATCAGCCACCGACCAACAGACCGGAGGTTTCGCCCATAAGAAATGAGGATGGTGTTGAAAATTCCAACCTGCTTTTTACAGAATTTGTGGATTTGAGAGGCTTTGATTATGATGAAATTCGGGGGAATAATGTCATTACCTTCAGTTCGGAATTAAGAATTCCTTTGTTCTCATATCTCTCAAGGGGGAACATTACTTCAAATTTTATCCGCAATTTCCAATTGGTAGGGTTTTATGATGCAGGTTCTTCATGGTCAAATTCGGCTCCTTGGGAACGTGTCAATGACCAAAATACCGAGGTAATAAATACTGAGGGCTCCCCATTTGTAATTACCTTAAACAATTTCAATAACCCTTGGCTCCAAAGTTATGGCGCCGGCGTAAGAACAGTTCTTTTAAATTATTATGTAAAATTTGATGCGGCTCGGCCAATACGAAATTATTCGGTTGAAAAAACGAGATTTTATGTAACTTTGGGTTATAATTTTTAGCTACAAAATCTTTTGAAATGATAAAATCCATGACAGGCTTTGGCCTGGCGGTTTATGAGGACGACAATTATACGGTTCAAGTAGAAGTTAAAACCCTTAATTCCAAGTTTTTAGACCTTAATTTTAGGGCTTCGAAGCAGTTTTCAGAAAAAGAAACGGAAGTCAAAAGTGCCGTTTCTGGAATTCTTGAAAGAGGCAAAGTCAACGTATCCATTGAATTCAACTCTAAAAAAGAAGACGATCTTCCAATAGTAATACAGGAAGAGCTTTTTCAAAAGTACTTTCAGAAATACTCTGAAATGGCTGCGATGGTAAATGGGACAACTGATGATGTTTTTAAGCTTGCCCTTCAATCTCCCGGAGTCAGTACTGTCAATGTGGAAAAGACTGATTATAACGAGGGTTGGAAAGTGATTTTGCCTGTTCTTAATGAAGCCCTAAAAGATTGTGATCAATTTAGAATCAATGAAGGGGCCGTTCTGATGGAGAAATTTCAAGATAGTCTTAATATCATTACCGATAATTTACAAAGTATTAAAGCCTTAGTGCCTGTTCGGAAAAATCGACTGATAGAAAAGATTAGAAATAATTTTTCGGAGTGGGTTAAAGATCAAGATTTTGATAAAAATAGATTTGAACAAGAACTCATTTATTATTTTGAGAAATTGGACATTACAGAGGAGATCGTAAGGTTAGAAGCACATTTAAATCTTTTTGCTGAAGTATTGAAATCTCAAAAGTCTGAAGGGAAAAAAATGGGATTTGTTAGTCAAGAGATGGGAAGAGAAATCAATACCATAGGTTCTAAAGCAAATGATTCCTCCATTCAACATCATGTGATCAATATGAAAGACGAACTGGAAAAAATTAAAGAACAAGCCTTAAATATCATTTAACAAAGGGCTTATTCTATCATCCATTTTATGATTGCCTTTTTCCAATTTGAATAGGGAGGGTATTTAATGTTTGGTTCAAACCAAAAAGGTTTATCTAGGATGCTTTTATAATGGGTAAATGAGTCAAACCCGGCTTTCCCATGGTAGCTGCCTATTCCACTGTATCCAACACCTCCAAAGGGGAGCTTGCTATTGGTAAGGTGCATTACACTGTCATTAACAGCACCACCTCCGAAGGATAGTGTTTTTAGCAAGTGTTGAATGGCTTTTTTGTTTTTGGAATAAACGTAGCAGGACAGAGGTTTTGGTCTTGCTTTTACTTCTTTTATGGTATTTTCCAAATTGTCAAATGAGATGACCGGTAAAATTGGACCAAAAATTTCATCTTTCATTACCTCATCAGCAAATGATACGTTGTGGAGGATAGTGGGACTAATAAACCGCTCTTCTTGATTGATATTACCTCCAAAATAGACCTGCCCACTTTCAATCAATTTGCTGAGTCGCTCATGGTTTTTGGTATTTATTATTTGCAAATAATTTTCTCCTATCGCTTGCTTGTTCTCAAACGATGCTTCAATTTCCATTTTTAATGCTTCTAAAAATGGTTGTTCTATATGATTGTCTACCAATACATAGTCAGGACTGATGCAGGTTTGTCCTGCATTTATAAATTTGGACCAAACAATTCGTTTGGCAGTTATTTTTAAGTCGGCATCTGCCAGTACAAATGTTGGGCTTTTTCCACCAAGTTCTAAAGTGACCGGTGTGAGGTGCTTCGCTGCTGCCTTATAAATAATTTTCCCAACCGGGATGCTTCCTGTAAAAAATATTTTATCAAACCGATTTTCCAAAAGTAGATTAGTCTCTTCTACTCCTCCTTCAACAACATGAAAGTAATTTTCAGGAAAATTATCATTTATTAGTTTAGCCATCACCTTTGAGGTGTTGACAGGCAATTCGCTAGGCTTTAGAATTACAGTATTACCTGCGGCAATTGAAGTTATGGCCGGCAATAATGAAAGCTGGTACGGGTAATTCCAAGCCCCAATAACCAATGTTACTCCTAAAGGTTCGGGTATGATATAGCTTTTAGCAGGAAAATTAGCCATACCTGTAGCTACCTTTTTTCGCTTACTCCACTTCTTAATGTTTTTTATGAACTGATTGATTTCATGATAAAGAAGGGATAACTCAGTAGTGTAGGTTTCAAATTGTGATTTCTTGAAATCTTTATAAATAGCTTCATAAAGCAAATGCTCATTTTCTTTTAAGATGGTTTTAACCCTTTTTAACTGACGGAGTCTGAATTCTACATTTTTGGTTTGATCCGTGTTAAAAAACGCTCTTTGTTGAGTGAGTAGCTTTTTTATGTCCATCTTCATAGCAATTTTTTATTGAAACTCGAAACATGCAATAGTCAAGCCATTACCTACAATGACTCCAAAATCAGCTACTTCATTGCTTTTGCAAATTCACCCTAGCGATGCAATAAGGTTAACGAATTTTAATACATAATCCGGGTTATAATATAGGTTGATAATCACCAATGAATTGTATCAAGTTTTATTCCACTTATACAGGTGAAGGATCCTTGTTAGGTTTAAAAGATTATCTGGGCACTTACTTTTACAGCAAAGGGTTTGACAGAAGGATCATCAAGATAGGTCATCCTGTGAAAGAAGTCTACCCTGAAAAATTTAAATATGTTTTCAACGCCATAGCCCAGTTCAAGGAAAGGTGTGGCAGGGTCTAAACTTCCAAAAGTTTGTAAAGGAAAGCCATCAGGATCCATTACAGGTACACGAGATAGGTTTGCTTCACTTACCGATCCAAATAAAAGATTGGCATTTGCGACTGCCCGCCATTTTAATTTCCTGACCAATGGGATTTTATTCAATAAAAAACCTTCAAAAAAGTGTCTGTATCGAAAGCTGAAGTATTGATCAGATGTAAATTCATTAAAGTCCATGGTGTTGAATGCTGCCGAAGTATAGAAAAGGGTTTCATTGCCCAAGTGGTTTTCCAGTACAGGATAGGGTACATCTCCATAAACTTTTCCCGCTGATGCCTCATATCTTGAAATCCCCAACATACCCATGTTCAGTTTTTGAGAAATTGAAACTTTCAACCTAGAATAGTTATATTCCCCCCTAAGCCATTGAAAGCCTCTGCTGTAATTGATGGCGAAAATGGGCCATTTTGCGGGGCCTAGAGATATTCTGTCATTGTCATTAATAATAAAGGTTTCATCTCGTCCATAACGAAGGCCTATTTTACCTTCTGTGGTTTTGAATGTTGACTTTAGTTCTGAAGCTCCTTCATCTAAATAATAAAAATTAAACAAAGGATCAAAATGATTTGATTTGATACCCCCGGTAAGGGTGAATCCTTTGAACAATTCTCGCTTTATGTCCAGTTTGTAATTGGTGGAAATAAAAGGTTTCCTAAAGGTTCCAAAACGGCTGGCAGCCAAGAAAATACTGTTTCCTTCCAAGCTCTCCATTTCCAGACCCACCTGATCAATTTCCTTCTGAGTAGAGATTTTTACAGTTGTCCACCTTTCTCGATCCACAATCTTGGTAATTGCTCCTGAGTATTTTAGTCGTTTGTCCAAAAGGCCATAAGCAGCGTAGCCCTCAATTTTCCATTTATCGCTAAACTTTAAATTTGTTCGTAATCCTGCACCAATGCGTATCCCCTCAACATTGTTGTAATTGAAAAAACCTGGCCAAGGTCCTAAATCTAATTTGCCTATAGGTAAATAACCACTTGCCAGAAATTTCAAGCTTTCTGAATAGAACCGAATGACGGGTATTTTTTTCAAAGTATCTACCATCTGTAATACAGCCAGTTCTTCTTCACTCAGTGGATCTCGACGATTTTTATTCCAAAAATCTTCTCCTTCTTGGTCAAAGTCAGGTTGAAGGACAACGGCCTGATTGAAAAAGGAGGTAGGTTTAGGATTGCCTGTTTCAATACTATCAACGGATGTGTAAAACTTGGCCAATAGACCGGCGGTTTTAGGAGTTATTTGCCCTATTTTTACTTGTACCCTGGTTTTGGAAGGGATTAGCGCCCCGGGGTCTGTAGGAGTTAGCTCTTGCTGAATTTTAATTCTTTCTATAAAATTCAAATTGGCCTCTTTAGGAATAGTTAGGTCCACTTGCTTTAAGGCATAGGTGTTTTTATTGATCCAAATGGTGCCTGTAAAAGCCAAATCTTGAGTTCTTAATGGATAGACTTGTAAAACATAAACGGAGTCATTTCCTATTTTAGTTGAATCTAGCAAATCATAATCATAGAATCCTCGCCAACCATCAGCAATAGGGGACACAAATTCTTTTTCTAAAATGCTTATCCAATTCCTGTAAAAATTATACTCCTGAAATGCAGCGCCGGTGATTTGAGAAACCGTGGCGCCATCTGTAATACCAACACCTGTAACCTTCGATTTTTCCACGACTTCTTTTTTTAGTTCTGGGTTATTCCTGAAATAAAAGGAAGAAAGGGTTTCAGAAAAAAAGACCGGTAAGATCTTTTCTCCTTCATCATTGGTCAGTTGCTTGATAGAATCCAAAACTGCGGTGACTTTTTTGACTGCTTTTCTTTTGGTAAAAGCCTCAGAAACATGGTCAATATCAATTTCAATTTTGGTGTAGTTTTTGGTTTGGTAGGCATCAAGTTTTCTTTTGTCAAAACTCTTTCTTTTGTCCACAGCTTTTCTAATGATGTCAAAAGCAGGGTTTTCACCTGCCTCAAACACAAAGGCCTCCATTTCATAGTCTGAAGGGCGAAGTTGAAAATTGATCGTGTGCTCATTACCTGGACCAATGGCCTTTGTTATTGAATTATAGCCGATATAGGTAACTTCCAAGCTGTCGGCCCTATTGTTGCTTTCTAACAAATAATTTCCTTCAAAATCAGTGGAAATCCCAGTACTGGTACCTTGCAATAATACGGATGCAAAGGGTATAGGATCTCCTGTCTCAGCATCGGTAATTTTGCCTTTTACCACCAATTGTCCATATGAAGGAATGAACGAAATTAGGGTAAGTAATAAAAATAAAAATCTTGTTTTCAAATTTCAGAAGTTAATTATTTCCTTTGGCGAAAAAGAATTTGCCATAGGTTGTTAATCGAAATTAATGGTTAAAAGTTCTAAAGAGGTTCATTTATTTTCCGAATAATTGCTTTTACAATCTTAAATATAGGAGAATGACTAACGCGAATTGAATGTTTATCTGTCTTTTTCAATACATTGTTTCTATTTAATGAGGGATGTATTTTTATTGAAACCCACAAAGTATGTTATTTTTCCGGATTTCTATTTTTAGGAATAATTAGGTTGACCTTATGAAATGGTGGGCTTTAAAACAATTGACAACAATAGATAGGTAACAAGGTTTTTCATAATATCCAATTGTATTTCCCTGCTAGGGTAATTGATTTTATCGAAATGGGAGTAAAATGTGGTATTTAATAGATAATTGATGTTTATTGAGCGATAAAAAAAATAATCCGTTTTATGAACAAATGGCCAAAATCAAAAGCATTACTTAATAAAAACGAGAAATGGATCCCTGGTGGTATCGTTTCTTTAAATCGTAAATCAAATCCAAATATTGCTTTTACCAAAGGCAAAGGAAGTAGAATTTGGGATATTGATGGGAATGAATACATCGATTATCAAGCAGGCTTCGCTTCGGCTTTTCTGGGCCACAATGATCCGGATATCAATAGGGCAGTAAATAAATCCATGGATAACCATGAGGTGTTGATGGGGGCTGGGCCTACTACCCACGAAGGGGAGCTGGCGGCCTTGTTTTGCGCATGTGTGCCTACTGTTGAGAGCATTCAAGTGACCTGTACCGGTTCAGAAGCTACTTATCATGCCATTCGAATCTCAAGAGCGGTTACTGAAAAAGACCATGTTATAGTTATTCAAGGAGGTTACAATGGTTGGCACAACGATGTCTCGGCAAATGTAATGAGTAGTCTGGATGATGTAGGGCCAAGGATTTCACCGGGAGAGTATCCTTATGATTCTTTGTCAGCAGGGATTCCACAAGGCCATAAAGACCTAATTCACGTAGTCAATTTCAATGATCTGGAATCTATAGCTTATGTGGTTGGAAAATACCCGGTAGCCTGTATAATTCTCGAACCGATTTTACAAAACATTGGAATTGTAAAACCAAATGAGAATTACCTCAAGGGGCTTCGTGAAATGGCAGATGAGAAAGGTTTTCTTTTGATTTTTGATGAAGTGAAAACAGGTTTTCGCCATGCTTTAGGGGGGTATCAAAGCATTTGTGGAATAACCCCAGATCTAAGTTCTTTTGGTAAGGCCGTGGCCAATGGTTACCCAATAGGTGTGATTGGAGGAAAGAAGAAGTACATGGATTATTTTAACCACCCTGAGAAGGGGAAGAGAGTATTGATCGCGGGGACTTTTAATGCCCATCCATTTACAGATGCTGCTGCTATTGCTACTTTGAAAAAATTGTCTTCACCGGAATTTGCGGTTTATGACCATCTGGAAAACATGGGGGGGTTATTGGAAAAAGGCTTGATGGATATTTTTAATCGGTATGACAAGCCTTTTATTGTTTCACGCATAAAATCGGCTTATTGTGTTTACTTTATGGACCATGCTCCAGTAGATTTCCATGACATTTTGTTGAACCATGATTTTGAGTGGGATAAAGCTTATAGAAATGAACTCATTCATGAAGGTGTGTATAATTTCCCTTTGCCTATCAAACAAGGTAGCATTTCCTTTGCTCACACTGAAAAAGATATCAATGAAACCCTAGATAAAACTGAGAAAGTAGTAAAAAAACTTATGTCAAAATCTATGTAAGTAAAGTATTATCCCCTTCAGGTCTTCAATTGTATTTAATAGTCAAAGAGCGCCATTAAAATTCTTTTTTTTCGATTACACAAAATGGACATAAGGTGTCTGTATAGTAAAGAATTTTGTTTTGGAAGCTTTACAGCATGTTACTTATGGAGGGAATTGGATAGAAAGAAATTCCGCTTATAAAAAATTAATTTGTATCTAGTATATTGTTTGATATATTTATTGAAATCACCTTTTTTTATTGGTAATTTTTCCGATTACTTCCTACTAATGTTGTTTAATTTCATTTGGTGCAAATAAATGAAGTGAATGATTTTGAGGTAGAGGTAACCTGAACAATAAAACATTGCCTGATATTACAGGGTTGATCGGTTTGTTATAAAGGCTTATTTTGAATTTCACTATGCTAAACAAGAATTCCTGCTTCTCTCACACAATAGGTTTGTTTTATCAATCCTCGTCAATTTCTTTAATAATTGTGTTTTTGCAGGTTCTTTCCGCATGCCAGCCAAAAGCTGAATCCCAGGATAGATCTTTGGAAAATGCATTGGCTACTTTTGTCCTAGAGGACGACTTTCAGATCGAACTTATTGCAGGGGAGCCTCTAGTAGCTGACCCGGTGGACATGGTAATAGATGAGCAGGGTAGAATGTTCGTGGTTGAAATGCATGGTTATCCATTGGACCTCAGTGGGTCTGGGAAAGTGAAACGCTTGTCAGATACTGATGGTGACGGGGTAATGGATGAAAGTGTCATTTTTGCAGATAATCTGGTGGTGCCTACCGGGATCATGCGCTGGAAAAAAGGTGTTATCGTAACAGATCCACCCAACGTTTATTATCTGGAAGACAGCAATGGAGATGGTAAAGCAGATATCAAGCAAACCCTTTTAACAGGGTTTGCGCTTTCTAATCCTCAGCACAATGTTAACAGTCCTAAATTGGCACTGGATAACTGGATTTATTTGGGGCATGAGCCTGCGGTTACTACTACCATTTATGAGGACCTACTTGGGGATAAAGGTACCGATGTGTATTATCCAGAAAAGCCAGAACTCAACAGATTGCCGCAAAATGCCGGAGGGAGAAGTATCCGATTCAAACCTGCTACCTATGACTTAGAGTTGCTAAGTAGTAGAACACAGTTTGGTCATACGGCCGATGCCTATGGTCACAGGTTTCTAGTGAACAATAGCAACCATATTATTCAGGAAGTGCTTTCTGCTGAATACTTAGATAGGAATCAACACTTGGTGATTACGGGAGTCACTCAGTCATCCTCAGATCATGGCAGTGGTGCTGAAGTTTTTCCGATTACCATCAATCCCCAACATCAGTTGTTGACGGACCTGGGTGTAATGACTTCTGCCTGCGGATTGACGGCCTACTTGGGAGGAGCTTTTCCTGAGCGGTACAATCAGTCAACCTTTGTGTCAGAGCCGGTAAGCAATTTGGTACATGTGGATTTTGTCAAGGAGGATGGGACAGGTTTTATTGCCTCTCGAGAGCATCCTGACAAAGAGTTTTTGGCTTCTACAGATGCTTGGTTTCGACCTGTTAATGCTTATGTTGGCCCGGATGGAGCTTTGTATATCTTGGATTATTACCGTCAGATCATAGAACATCCTGAATGGATGGCTGAAGAGGTGGTTCAGTCTGGTGCTTTGTACAATGGAACAGACCAAGGGAGGATTTACCGCATTACACCTAAGGGGACTTCCACAATAGATTGGTCAGATAAATTGACAATGGATAAAGCTTCACCTGAAGAATTACTTAGTAAATTGTCTCATAAAAATGCTTGGTGGAGGATGAATGCCCAAAGGCTTATCGTGGATCAGCGTCCTGAGAGCCTGATTCCTCAATTAAAGGATTTGGTGATTTCTGGAGAAAGCCCAATGGGGCGACTTCATGCTTTATGGACTTTGCAGGGAATCGGAGCATTGGACAAAGAAACTGTAGCAAGTTCTTTAAAAGACCCAGTGGCAGGTATTCGGGAAAATGCTGTGAAATTGGCTGAGCTTTTCTTGGCTCAATCTCCTGAGTTTGCTGAAAATTTGCTGGCCTTAGAAAACGATCCTGATCCTAAAGTTCGGTTTCAGTTGATGCAAACCCTAGGGTACATTGAAAGTGAAAGTGCTTTTCAGGTGCGAAAAGCACTTTTATTCAAAGATATTGAGGACAAATGGGTGCAATTGGCAGCCCTTTCAGCACCTTTTTCAGAGAGTAGTAAACTTATCAATCCAGTATTGGACCAGTACACCGCTACACCAGCCTACAATGGTCTGGTACAGAGAATGGCTTCAATGGTTGGTGCCAGCATGGATGAGCAAGCCATTTATACCATGGTACAAAGAGCCACGAGAAAAAACACCCAAAATAAATACGACTGGCAGCCAGCTCTTTTGCGGGGCTTGGCACAGGGAATCAAAAGTAAAAAACAGGCTGGTTCACATGGGACAAGCGCTGGTTTATTGGCAACAACAGTTTTTGAACATCCCTCAATAGAAGTAAAAGGAGCTGCAATTCAAGTTTTAGAGGGGATAGGTTTGGGCAATGTAAAGGGTAAAGCTCAGGTCTTATCAAAAGCAAAAGAAATAGCATTGAACAAAACATTGACTGGAGAAGAAAGAAGTATGGGGATTCGGTTTTTGGCTTTGGGCAATAATGCGGATTACGAAGACATGCTTGTAGGCTTGGTGGATGTTGTTGAGCCTTTACCTGTACAATTGGCAGCTTTTAGAACATTAAGCAAGTCGCAAGGCAATTCATTTTCTCAATTGGTACTCGATCGTTGGGATAGCTTTACGCCTGAATTAAGAGATGCAGCCATTAGCGCGATGATGATGAATGGGGAAAGGATTGCAGTTTTGTTGGGAGCACTTGAAGATGGAGTTATACAAAAAGCAACCATTGGCTGGAGAAGAAGTGTAGGTTTAATGGCGAACAAAGATGAAACCCTTCGATTAAGAGCCAGGGCCATTTTGACCCGGCCTGAAGGAGAAAGTGAAAAAATCATTGCCACCTATCAACCTGCTTTGGAGCTAAGTGGTACCATTCAAGCTGGAGCTACAGTTTTTCAGAAAAACTGTGCCATCTGCCACCAGATGGGAGAGGATCAGGGAATTGCTTTTGGTCCTGATTTGTCTTCTTTGAAAAACAGACGTGCAGCAAGTATCATGAGTGATATCTTGAACCCTAATTTATCCATAGCAGATGGCTATGATCTTTGGGAGGTGGAGTTGCAAAATGGAGAACTTCACCAAGGACTTATTTCCTCTGAGACACCTACTGCTATTAATCTTCGCAATGCTGGTGGAATAGACAAGAGCATTTCCAGAGCCAATATTAAAACATTGAAATTAGTCGAAATGTCTGCCATGCCAACTGGTCTTGAACAGAGTATTTCTCTTCAGGAGATGGCTGATTTATTGGCCTATATCCGAAAGTCAGAATAAAAAATACAAGAAAACTTCTTTAAAATATATCAATTAACCCAAGAAAATGAAACGATTAATAGTTAAACCATTAATGCTGTTTATATTGGCTGTTGCAGGCTTTCAGCTCAATGGTTTTGGGGCTACTCCAAAAGCTTTGCGTATCGCTTTGGCGCAAGTTGACATTATCTCTTCTGCCGGAGATTTTAAAGCCGCTGTGGTCAAAGAAAATATTACACCGAAAGTTCCTAAACAATTATTGGGCTATGGGGCCAGGCTATCAGAAGGGATTCTGGATAGTATTTACCATCAAATTTTAATATTAGATGATGGTGATTCCAAATTTGCACTAGTCTCCACAGATATCTGTGTACTCTCACCTGCAACCTATGATAAGGTGGCAAAATTGGTTGAGAAGAAGTTTGGTATAGCACGCAGTAATTTTTGGTGGTCGGTTACCCATACCCATTCAGCACCTGAAGTAGGTGCTCCAGGGCTCCCAGAAGCGTTTATGGGAGAGCGGTATCAACATCCAATAGATACCAATTATACTGACTTGGTGATAGATAAATTATTGGATGGTATTGAAAAAGGGATTCAGCAACTGGCTCCGGCAAGTCTTGGAGTTGGCTGGGGGCATTCTTCTGCCAATATCAACAGAAGGGCCAGGGACATTGATGATGTTGCCTTTTTGGGGATGAACCCTGATGGGGCTGTAGACCGAAGAATTGGCATTCTAAAAATAGTCCACAAGGAAGACCATCGTTTAATGGCTACAGTGGCTAATTATGCGATTCATGGGACAGTCTTGGGAGGACAAAATTTACTCATCAGTGGCGATGGTCCAGGTGTAGTTGCGAAATATGTGGAAGAAAAATCCGGTGCTCCGATGTTGTTTATCAACGGGGCTGCCGGTAATCTCGCACCTATCTACAGTGTTTACCCTGATGCAAGGTCTGGTAGGATGAATATGCTGAGGAGGCTATTGGGAGATAAGATCATTATGGCAAGTAAGGAAATTCTTAACTATGAAGATCAGGTTTCCTTTTCTGCTTCAGAGATGGATTTTTTGACACCTATGAAGGAGGGATTAAAATGGCCTGAAGCATTAAATGAGTATATTGTAGATGAAAAAGAAACAGCTAAGACCATCAAAGTACCCGTTCGATTCCTTAATATCAATGATAAAATTGGCATTTGGGCCAGTCCTTTGGAACTGTTTTGTGAAATTTCAAATGAAGTAAGAGAGCGATCTCCTTTTCCTTATACCTTCTATTATGGTTATACCAATGGTTGGTTGGGATATATGCTGACCGAAGAAGAGTGGGAATACAAAGGTTATGAACCTACTGTTTCTCCTTTTGTTCCCAATGCAGCAACTAGATTTGGTGAGACAGTATTGTCTTATTTGGAAAGTGAAATGAAAAGTAAATAATAAACCTATCCTGAGATGAAGTTAATATTTCCAGTAAGCACATTAATAGTGGTATTAGTTCTAGGTGTATTAAGTGCAAACGCGCAAAACCCGGACTTTCCTTGGCCGGAAGGGAAAAAAATGGCCATCAGTTTAAGTTTTGATGATGCCCGAGCGAGCAACCCCGATCCGGGAGCAACGCTATTGAATGAGTACGGGGTGAAGGCTACATTCTATGTGGTGCCTGCAAGTATGGAACGGAATATTGAGGGTTGGAAAATGGTAGTGGAGACAGGCCATGAGATTGGTAACCACACTTTGAATCATCCCTGTACTGGGAATTTCGGTTGGTCCAGAAGTGAGGCATTGGAAGATTATACCTTAAACCGCATGCGAAAAGAATTGATGGATACAAATGATGAAGTAGAGCGATTGTTAGGAGTGAGACCGGAGGTTTTTGCTTATCCATGTGGTTTGTCATTTGTAGGTAAGGGAGAGGAAACACAGAGTTACGTTCCATTAATTTCCGAGATGTTTCTTTCAGGAAGAGGCTGGAAAGATGAAGCTCCGGTTGACCCATATTATGCTGATATGGCTCAACTTACAGGAATGGAAATGGACAATATGACCTTTGAAGAAATATTACCACTTATTGAAGCTGCCCGAAAAGACAGGAAATGGTTGGTGCTTGCCGGTCATGAAAATGGGACTGAAGGTAATCAAACCACCTATTTGAGCATGTTAAGAAAGCTTTGTGAATATGCAAATGACCCCGCCAATGGTGTTTGGATTGCTCCTGTTGGAACAGTGGCCAAGTATGTGAATGAAAAGCGAGAAGAAATGAAGGGAAGCCTAAATATCCCGGGAATTACCAGAGTTGCAGTAAATGAAACGGTACATCTGCCGGCTGAGAAAGCAAAAGGTATAGGTCCTGATATCCAATACATGCCTGAGTGGAATGCATTTGGTTGGTTTACAGCTAAGGATAGAGTAGAGTGGGACTTGGATCTTCCAAAGAAAGGTGCCTATGAAGTATGGATGGAATGGTCTGTATCCGACGAGGAAGCAGGTAAGCCATTTATAATTACTTCCGGGACTCAAACCCTTCAAGGTCAGGTTAAGCCTTCAGGATCTTGGGAAACTTTCAAAAAAATAAAGGTGGGAAAACTGTCCCTTGAAGAAGATTATAATAATATTATTGTGGCAACAGGTAAGGAGTTTGAACAAGGTGCCTTAATGGATTTAAAATCGTTGATTCTGGTGCCCATCACAGAATAGTTCTACTTGTCCAATTGTGAAACTTGGCATAGACAGGAGTTAATTTACCCTATTTAGGAATTAGTCACTTACAGGAGATTTTGAAAGCGGTTCGTTTGATGAAATCTCCTGTTACACGCAACTTCATTCCATTGCTGGGAAATAGTAACGAGGAACTTGGTATTGAAGTGATTTCAATATGTATTTCGGATAAAAACCTTATGAATTCTGTTAATAGAATTTGGGTGTATAGGTAATTGATCTAGGTTAGGGATACCTCTAAACTTTTTAATTAAGTCTTAGGCTGATTTTGCATTAATATTTTTTTTACTTTTAGCCTACTCATTCAATAAACCCTCGATTTGCTATTTGAATAATTACGAATTAGACTTTTTTTATTGGATGAAAAGATAAAATTTACCAGAGAGGTTAATTTTCAGTCTTTAAATTATCTGATTTTTTATCAAATTCACTTAACCTAAATCAACCAAATGTAATATTTGGGTTGAAATACAGCGTTGAAACTTTAACAATCAAAGGTATTGTAACCAGCATTACCTGAACTTTATACTTAATTTACTCTTATGAAAAAAATACTTAAATCAGCCCTTTTGTGTTTATTAATAATATTTGCCTTGCAGGTTTCACCTTCCTTTGGACAAGGTGTTAAATCATCAACAGGACCCGTTTTTGATGATTTCGGGCCGGTTTATTCGATAGAAAATACTGATTTTCCCTTGGATACTACACAGCAATTTAAAGCGATTTTTGATGTAGCCAAGAAACAAACCGATCCTAGCATCCAAAATTCGATCATTTCAAGTTTGCATCGTTACTACAATATGCATGTTCGATCCGGGGTTCCGCCTGAAAATATTCATTTAGCCTTTGTCCTTCACGGAGGGTCTACGAAAGATGCTTTGTCTTCTGCTACTTATAAAGAAAAATATAAGGTAGAAAACCCTAATAAAGAATTGATTGAATCACTTGCTGAAATGGGTGTAGGAATCTATATATGTGGTCAATCCATGTCCTCTAGGGGGTACAAAAAGGAGGATTTATTGCCTCAAGTAAAAGTAGGCTTGTCTGCAATGACTGTATTGACGGTGTATCAGATGAATAATTTTGCCCTGATTAAATTTTAAATTGATCCCTCGGGCTTAACAAAGTTGATAGTTTTGGTTGAGGAGTGTTAACCATATAAAAGTTACCTCCTTACCATTTCTTTCAATTCGCTTTGGCATCTTCTAAGCCCCATTTATCAAGACTTCTTAAAATACCCTCAAGGGATTTTCCTCTTTTTGTTAAATAGTACTCTACTTTTGGGGGAACTTCCGGATAAACTCTCCTAGCGATAAGCCCATCTTTTTCGAGGGCTCTCACAGTTTGGGTAAACATTTTATTTGAAATGCCCGGCACATTTTTTTGTAGGATTCCGGATCTTAAAGGCCCGCCTAAAAGGTGAAATAAAACCAAAGGTTTCCATTTTGTTCCTATTAAGTCCATGGTATAATTGAGTGGACAGTAATTATTTTCTCCCATTTATCAATTTAATTAATTGAATATCTGCATAATACTCTTTTTGGTAAGTATGATACCTTTTTGTAAGTTGTTGTTATTTGGGTAAATATATACCAATTTTGTAGAATAAATATAAAGCTATGACTACAAATAAAGATTATCCAAAATCATTTTCACACATAGGAATTACTGTACCGGACATTAAAGAAGCTGTAAAGTTTTATACAGAGGTAATGGGTTGGTATGTGATAATGGAACCTTCAACAGTGAAAAAAGAGAAGGATACTGCTATTGGGCAGATGTGCATTGACGTTTTTGGAGAGAACTGGGAAGAATTTGAGATTGCTCACCTGTCAACTTCTGATGGTATTGGTGTTGAGCTGTTTTCTTTTCCTCAAGGAGTCAAAGAAGCACCGGAGTTTAATCCTTTTAATACCGGTCTTTTTCATTTTTGCATTCAAGATCCCAATATTGAGACACTAATTGAGAAAATTTTGTCGTATGGAGGAAAGCAAAGAATGCCGATTAGAGAATATTATCCGAATGAGAAACCTTTCAAAATGTGTTATGTGGAAGATCCTTTTGGAATTGTCTTTGAAATATATACCCACAGTTACGAATTGACCTACTCTTCAGGTGCCTACACGAAATAGTATGAAATGCGGGTATTGTTAGCAACAGGTGTTATACCGCTATTTGTTAAGGATTATTTTACATGAAACAAAAAAGGAAGCCATTTTTGGCTTCCTTTGCATTCTATCTGTAAAATTTTTGGTTTTCCTTGGTAACAATGTCAATTGGCATGTAATAGATTTTTTCCACCGGTAGATTTAAAGCCAAAGAATGGTACAAGCTCATAATTCCTTTGTACCCTTGCTCTTCAGGTTTATGGCAAATTAAAAAGTTTATAGTGCCTTGTTGTAAGTGCTTTTGGTTTTCTTTGAGGAAATCATAGCCTACTAGCATGAGGTCAGTTAAGCCTTTCTTTTTAAGGTATTCCGCAACTGCAAAAACTCTTGAGTTGGTGACGAATATTGCTTCGATGTCCGGGTTTTGTAAAAAAGCTTTTTGTAGGTGTAATTCTACAGATTCCTGATCAATGTCTTGGATATTTAGATTTACACAAGTCGCCTCGTTTGGAGGGCTGGCGAAAAACTTTTTAAAACCTGCTTCAATTTGTTCTAAATTAAAACTTTTCTTTTGTTTGGCGATGTTGACGATTAATATTTTGGGGTTGTCCGAAAGCCCCAATTTACATAGGCTGCCTCCCAAATATCCACTTTCAAATAATGGAGGACCTATATAAGATAGACTTCCTTGTGCTTCAATATTACTATCTATACATACTACCGGAATATTATTGGCTTGGCAATAAAGGAAGAAATCATCTGCTTCTTTGACAAAAGAAGGAGACATTAGTACGCCATCAATATTTTTTTCTTTAATTTCTTCAGTTGCCTGAATAAATGAATCTTTCTTTGTCAGGTCGAAAAGAAAATTCTCTATAGTGATTCCATATTGTTTGATTTCTGAGTCGGCTTTCATTATACCTTTTAAAGGTGCCTCCCAGAAATCTGAGTACACAGAGGATTTTGGTATAAGCACTGCAAAATGAAAAACTTTTCCGGAAGATAACCGGCTGGCTAATACGTTGGGTTGATAATTCAGTTCTTTGATGATCGCTTCAATTTTTGCTTTGGTCTTTGCAGAAACCCCTGGTCTATTGTGAATTACTCGGTCTACTGTGGCAATGGATACATTTCCTCGTTTGGCTATTTCTTTTACTCCCGTTTGGCTATTTTGTTTTTTCATATGCATTCCATCCTAATATGTCCTACTTTAGGTAATTATATTCTATTAAATGAAGTAAAGATTCTAATGACCTTATTCGTAATTGATTGAATTGACCTCCAAAATTAAAAGAATAATTCGTTTTACGACTATAATTTCGAAATAGCTTCGTATAGTTAACCATAATATCAATTGATTTTTGGCAAATAATGAAATACAAACCTTTACATCAGAGTGAATTCATTCTGCTGATTTAACAGATTCAATTGTAGGAAGTATAATTATATTTTTAATTATTCTAGTTGTTTTAATCGTAATTAGTTGAATGACAAAATTTTTGTACAGAAGCATTTTGGTTTTAAATTAATTTAATACTTCATGAATATGGTGTGTTTCAATGAGTTCTGTTGTCTTAAATTGAATATAGATATGTTATTTTACGAAATGCATTTTGTTTAAAGTGTAAGAACCAAATATTTCCAATGAATTAAAGGAAGTAAAGCCTCTTTTTATAACCCTTTAAGTTAAAGTATAGAATCAAATTTTAAAAATAATCGGCTTAAAGTTGATCCTATTTTCGGGAAAATCTCTAAAAAAGCCTTTCTCAGGGTTGTTATTGAATGAAAAACTTGATGATATTTAGATTTTTTAAAAAAAATTCGTTTCTTTAATTTTTAATTCGGTAACGTTAACGATATTATTGATAAAGAATGAATACGCGAAGAAAATTTATATTAACCAGTGCCATGGCTGCTTCAAGCCTTAGTCTTTCTGCATTGTCTCCTTTTTCTTATGGTAAATCCGAGAAAACCCCTCTTAAGGTTGGGCTGATTGGTTGTGGAAGTAGGGGAGTGGGGTTGGCTTCTTTAATGAAAAATTTACCAATGATTTCCCTTGTAGCATGTTGTGATACAATTAAGGCAAATCTTGACAAAGGCCTGGCCCATGCAGATAAGCGGGCAAAAGGATACGCCGATTATAGAGAATTGCTTGACCAATCCGATATAGAGGCAGTAATTATTGCTACTCCCTTGTTTTTGCATTTTCCAATGGCAATGGATGCCATTGATGCAGGGAAACATATTTATGTAGAGAAAACCATCACCTATTCAATAGATGAAGCTAATCAATTAGCGGATAAAGTGAACGGGTCCTCTACCATATTGCAGGTGGGACATCAATACAGGTATTTCGCCCTCTACCATAAAGTAAAAGAAATAATTGATAAAGGTTGGTGCGGTCAAGTGACCCAATTTGAATGTCAGTACCATAGCAATCAAGACTGGAGAAGACCGGTAAATGACCCCTCATTGGAAAGACATATCAATTGGAGAATGTATAAAGAATATTCAGGTGGGTTGATGACGGAGTTGTGTGCACACCAAATAGATATCGTCAATTGGTTTGTGGGAACTTCTCCTGAAAAAGTTACAGGAATGGGATCATTGGACTATTGGAAAGATGGTAGAGAAAACTTCGACCATGTCCGTGCGACCTATTATTATTCAAAAGGTATCATTTCTAATATCAGTTCCATTTTGACAAATGCATACAAAGGCTATTCAATGAATATTTTAGGTACTGAGGGCACTGTGGAGATTTTAAGGAACAAAGCCTTTATCTATGCTGAACCCAAGAAACTGGAATTAGGTACTGTAGATGGAGTCTCAGGAGCAACAATTAAAAACGGATCCGGTGATGATGCCCAGCCAATTAACTTCGAAAGTAAAGATGGGAAAGATTTAGATCCTACCTCTTATGCATTGATGGATTTTGTGGGTTGTATTAGGGAGAGTCGCCAACCATTTTGTGATGTAAACCAAGGCAGAGCTACAGCAACAGCTGTTCACTTGGGCAACAAGGCCATGGAAGAAGAGAAATATCAGTATTGGTCTAAACTTTAATTCAACCCGAAATATGCAATAGACAATCTATTACGTGCTGAAATCGCTTCAAAATCAGTCACTTCGTTGCTGTTTTCAATTTCACCATAGCCCTGCTATGCTAAAATTTCCAAACAGCCTGGTTTTCTTGCAATTGCAACACTCATCACGAATTCTATTGCATAATCCGGGTTCAATTTTATTTCTATAAAGTAGGGTTAATTTATTTCTTTTTTGGCCCAACTTGAATACAACTTATTCGAGCTGAATTCGAAGAGGGAATTAGCGGATTGAACTTGCATTCTGGTAAAACTTTATAACTTAACCTGAATGGTCTTTAGGGACTTTGGCTATTAATTGAAATAGGTATAGTTCAAGTTGGCCTGTTTGCAAGCTTATTATGCCTGCATATTTAATTAAACATTTATCAAAGGGATTGTCTGTCTCTTGAATTATTAAAGAATATATTAAAATGAAATTGAATGAATTAGACCTGATAGTCATAGGTTTGTTTTTCCTGCTTATGATCGTCATTGGAGTTTATGCTTATTTCAGAAACGACGATGCTGAAGATTATTTTGTTGCCGGCGGAAATTTACCTTGGTGGCTTTCTGGAATTTCGCATCACGTCTCAGGGTACTCCGGAGCTGTTTTTGTCGCTTATGCCGCCTTGGCTTATACACATGGGTTTTCTATTTACAGTTGGTGGGCTTTGACGATTGGGATAGCCGTGTTGATTAGCGCCCATTTATTTCCTGTTTATTGGGTAAGGCTTAGGAAGAAATACCAAATCCAATCTCCACTCGAGTTTTTGGAAAAACGATACAATTTGTGGACACAACAGGTGATGGCATGGAGTGGGGTACTATTAAAGCTTTTTGATGTAGGAGCAAAATGGGCAGCAATCGCTCTATTACTCAATGTTTTCACAGGAGTTAGCCTTCCTGTAGGCGTACTTATCTCAGGAGGTATTTCGCTTTTGTACATTACATTTGGGGGCTTATGGGCAGTAGTCATTACAGATTTCGCTCAATTCATCGTTCAGTTACTTGCCGGATTGGTAATGTTTGTAGTGGTTTTGCAACATTTGGGAGGAATAGAAGGGGTTTTTACAATTTGGGAACAACTTCCTCCACAACACAGCCAATTTTTTAATGAGCCTTACGGTGTAGGTTTTGCTTTGGCTTTCTTGTTGATAAATTTCTTAGCATATAATGGTGGACAGTGGAACTTAGCCACACGGTATATATCTTCTCCAACTGAAAAAGCTGCCACCAAAGCAGCACGTTTATCGGGCATATTGTACCTTATTTGGCCGTTGATATTATTTTTCCCAATGTGGGCAGCACCAATCTTATTACCTGATTTGGCTGATCCAAGTAAATCCTATGGAGAGCTAACCCTCTTATTGCTCCCTTCAGGTTTGGTGGGGCTGGTAATAGCTTCTTTATTTGCCAATACCATGTCCATGACTTCCTCAGACATCAATACCATTTCGGCGGTTATCACTAGAGATATTTTACCCAACATTAGTACTAAAATAGAGAAGGGCAAATCCTCCCTTTACGTGGCGAGGTTGACGACTTTTGTTTTTACATTTCTTACGATAATCATCGCATTTCAATATGAATATTTTGGTGGGGTATTAGGATTGATAATATCTTGGTTTGGCGCTTTGGTAGGACCTATTGCCATTCCGATGCTTTTTGGGCTACTCCCTTTATTCAAAAGAAGTGGTCCCATGGCTGCTATTGGATCAATTATAGCCGGTTTAATTGCTTTCATAATTACAAAAAATATGGATGGCTTAAGTTTAGCCCTAGAAATTAGTTTGCCTTTAATTAGCTCAACCATTACCTACATTGTGATAGGCTTTTTTGAAACCAACAGAAATGTTGCTAAAATTGCCAAGTTGCTTAAGTCTATAGAAAAAGAATAAACAATCAATATGAATTTAAATATATATCAATCTCGTAACGAAATGGGAATTGCAGCAGGCAGAGCTGTAGAGAATAAAATTACAACGCTCTTAAAGGAGAAAGAATGCTTAAGAATAATATTTGCTGCAGCCCCTTCCCAAAGCGAGATGTTAAACTATTTGGCTTCCAGTAAAACAATTCCATGGGAGCGGATTATTGCTTTTCATATGGACGAATATATTGGTTTGTCTAAAGATTCTCCCGCTCTTTTTTCTAATTTTCTAAGAAGGCATTTATTTGATTTGGTGCCTTTTAAGAAGGTCCATTTACTAGATGGTGAAGCCAACCCACAAGCGGAAGTTTCGCGGTATTCGACCTTGCTAAATGAAGCTCCTATAGATATTGTTTGCCTGGGCATTGGTGAAAATGGGCACATTGCATTCAATGATCCTTCAGTAGCTGATTTTGAGGATCCTCAAACGGTAAAAGAAGTAGTGCTTGAAACGCCTTGCAGACAACAGCAGGTTAATGACGGTTGTTTTGCAAAACTTAGCGAAGTTCCGGAAACGGCCTTGTCTTTGACAATTCCTACGTTGATTAATGCCGATCACCTCTTTTGTGTAGTGCCTGGAGCTGCAAAAAAAGCTGCTGTCTATCAAACTTTATTTGGTCAAATATCTACTCAATGTCCTGGGACTATTCTTAGAAAATCTGAACAGTGCAGCCTTTATTTGGATCAGGATTCTGATCCATTTCCAATCCAACAGGTAGATAAAACAGCCAATCTAATAGGCATTGACGTAATCAGCAATAGACCTGTTTTAGTCCATAATATAGAAAATACGCGCGTACAATTGCCTAATGATTTTGAAGTAGATCAATATATTGGTGAGGGATTGGTAGATATTCAAATTAATGGAATCAAAGGGGTTGATTTCAACACCACGGTAACTAAGCCTGAAGAAATTCTTGAAGCTACTACATACTTGCTTTCTAAGGGAGTAACTACTTTCTATCCTACCATTGTAACCAATAGCTTTGAGGCCATTTTAGAACTGGTAAGAACAATCAATAAGGCTTGTGATAGTTATCCCATTGTGAAGGCATGTGTGGCAGGAATTCACCTTGAGGGGCCTTTTATATCCTGTGAACCCGGAGCCAAAGGGGCACACCCGGAAGAATTTACAAGAAAACCTTCTGTAGCTTTTTTAGACCAAGTACAGGGAATTTCTGTAAAGCCCATTTCATTAATCACACTTGCTCCAGAGTTAGAAGGAAGTGAGGAGTTTATCCGAACTTGTAAAGAACGAGGAATAAAGGTTTCTATTGGTCATTCTCTGGCTACAGGAGATCAAATTCAGAAGGCCAAAGATGCTGGCGTTACGCTAGCAACCCATTTGGGAAATGGAGTGCCTTTAAACCTGCAAAGGCATCCCAATATCATATGGGAGCTTATGTCTCAGGAAGGTATTACTGCAAGCTTGATTGCAGATGGATTTCATTTACCTCCCTCATTTCTAAAGGTTGCGTTTCGGGCCAAAGGGGATGAATGTCTCCTTGTAAGTGATGCAACTTGTTTTGCCGGCATGGAACCCGGAGAATATGAGTCGCCTATTGGAGGCAAGGTAGTTTTGGAAGAAAGTGGAAGATTGTCCATGAAAGGAGCAAATGGCTTACTGGCAGGAGCCGGAAAAGACTTGTTGGAGAACATCAACTACCTGCTTGAAAGCAAGCTTTTGTCCTTGTCTGAAGCTTGGAAGAAAGCTTCTATATTGCCCTTAAAATACATGCTTGGAGAGAAAGCAGTAAATAAGGACTGGGTAGTTTTTGCGATCCAAGAAAATGAGGTCCTCATAAAGCAAGTTTACAAGGAGGGTCATGAAATCGCTGTTGGAGCATTAAATTAATAGCAATTTTTTTTTTTAAATTAAACCGGATAAGGTAATAGTAGATTTATTACCTTTTCCGGTTTACAGAGGGTTGGAAATCATTCAAAGCTACTTGTTAGGGGAGGAGTCTACCTTTTTTATGTATATTTTTAGATTTGCTATTTTGTTTTTCAGGGTGGAAGCTTTTGGTTTTGGAACTGCTTTTCCAATTTTATTGAGATCCTGAATAGTTAGGAATAGCTTTTGATTCTATTTTTCTTTTCTCCTCTGGAGATGTACAAGTAAGTAAAATTGAAATTCTGGTTTAATTTAATGATAGTATGTCTTTTACCTATGATTATCCCCGGCCTGCATTCACAGCAGATGCAGTTGTTCATTGTAAAGCCTTGGACAAGGTTTTATTAATCAAAAGGAAAAATCCACCATTTGAAAATAAATGGGCTCTTCCGGGTGGATTTGTGGAAAAGGAAGAATTGCCCTATGATGCATGTATAAGAGAGTTGGAGGAAGAAACAGGTCTTCAGCTAAGCGAGGGTACATTAATAGGGGTTTTTGGCGAAAAAGGAAGGGATCCTAGAGGCTGGACAGTAAGTGCAGCTTTTGTTTTTGAAATTGATGCAATTCAAATGGAAAAAGCCAAGGCAGGTTCAGATAGCCAAGAAGTCAGTTGGTTTTCTATTTCTTTTCTCCCGGAATTGGCTTTTGATCACTATGAGATCATAAAAAGTTCAGGGCTTTTAGGGCCTTGTTGAGTATCGGGCAAAGTAGTTTTTGATGTGGTTAATGTTTTTTTTCCTGGATTAACTTTTTACAGCAAATTTTACCAATTCATCGAGAGAAATTAGATCAAGAGTTTTTTCATGGGTAGCTTCCAATATTACTTTTGGGGCTTTATTTACTTGGTAAGCTTCTAACCACCTAGTCAAGCATAGGCACCACTTGTCTCCGGGTTTGAGCCCAAAGAAGTTAAACTCAGGTCTAGGTGTGGTTAAGTCATTGCCTTTTGAGAGGCTAAATGCCAAGAATTCTGCGGTCATCACCGCACATACGGTATGCATGGCCGTGTCCATTTGGTCTGTTTCACAATATCCGGTTCGGTAGAATCCTGTCATTGGTGAGAGGCAACAAGGGATTAAGGGTTCGCCAAATACATTTTTATTCATGATTCAAATATTTACAATTAAAAAGTGCCTTGAATTTTCATCCAAGGCACTTTTTAATTCATCTATGTTCACTTAAATTTGCAATTAGCTCAATTTAAATCGAATAGGTAATCTCATTTTTACCCTTACAGGTCGACCTCTTTGTCTTCCCGGTTCCCATGCTGGAGCATTTTTTACAACTCTAACGGCTTCTTCATCACATCCACCGCCAACTCCACGAAGGATGCCAACGTCTTGGATTGAACCATCAGTGTTTACAACAAATACTACGTACACAGTACCTTCGATGCCCATTCTTCTCGCTTGGGTTGGGTATTTAAGGTTTTTGGACAAATATTTGTTCCAACCTTCCATTCCCCCCGGAGGAGTTGGCATGTTTTCCACAACATCAAAGATCTCTTCTGCTTTCTCTACTACAGGAGCTTCTTCAATAACCACTTCCTTGATTACAGTTTCTTCTTGAACGTCAACATCAAAGTTTACTTCAATTTTCTCTTCGATTTCAACTTCATCAGGAATCTCCTTAATCTCCGGCTGCTCTACTGGCGGCGGTGGTGGAGGTGGTTGTTCCGTAATCGGAATATCTAATAATTCCTCAAAGTCATCATCGATCGGTCCAAAGTCTTGAAGTACACCATCATCATATGATTTATACTCAAAGGCAAAAAGGACCAGACCAACACTGATCATTAGACCAAGATTTAGGAACATTCCTGTTTTCTTGGTTAAGTCAGCTTTTGGTGTTTTTTTGGCTTCCATGGTTATAACTCTTTTTTAATTTTTGTTGATTCAGTTTAATAATTCCAATTAACAATCATAACAAATAATTTTTATTTATACAAGGATGCTACCCCTCTTATTGAAATAAATAAAAATACCTGTACCTATAATTACGCCTATGATATTCGTCATAATATCAAAATAGTCAAATGACCTTCCCGGTACCAATCTTTGTAAATACTCTGTCAATATAGCAATAAAAATCCACAAAACTAAATATTTAGTGTAAATTTTATTACCTACCTCGCTCTTTTTGTCTATTCTTTGGCGAATTACTCGGTCCCATAGAAAAGCCATGCCTATGAACATGCCTAAATGGATCACTTTATCTGATCCATAAAACTTAGGAATATTCGGCACTTTATTACTCGGGCTAAATAGAGCATATGTCATGCCAGAAGACCATAAAAGGGCAAGAATGACTTTTTTCTTCAAAATCTGTTACTGGCCTATAAGATTTCGGTACGCTTCAGGTGACATTAAATCATCTTCGGAGCTTTGATCCCATTTCACTTTGATCATCCATCCTTCTCCATAAGGATCTTCATTTACTAGCTCAGGTGAATCTTCCAGAAGACTATTTAACTCTAGGATCTCACCATTTAAAGGCATGAACAAATCTGAAACAGTTTTTACAGCTTCAACTGTCCCAAACACCTCACCTGATTCCAAGGTCTCACCCACTGTTTCTACCTCAATAAAAACAATGTCTCCCAATTCTTTTTGAGCAAAGTCAGTTATACCTATAGTAGCTGTTTCTCCCTCTATTTTGACCCATTCATGGTCTTTGGTGTATTTTAAATCTTCTGGAAATTTCATGCTAGTTATTTTTACTGTTCAAAAATACAATGTTTATACATAGTACAAAAAATTATTGGCTTAAATTAAATGTTAATTGTCCACCAAATGAAGTTGAACTTGTTTTGAAGGCAGTTGAAACTTTTGGATCGTTTATGGTGCGATCAAAATAGAATTGAATATTAAGTTTTTGGTTGACCACATATCCTATGCTAGGGCTTATTTGAACATTTAAATTACCGTTGGTAAGGGTATGCTCGCCTTCTATTTTCCGTTGGACTGTGTTTGTGTCTACAATTCTTGTGGAAATTCGAATGGTAAGGTCATTGTTTAAAACTTCTTGTCTGCCTTGAATTTTGAAAGGCACCTTTACTCCGGCTTTGGTATATCCCAAATCAAATCGGAAGTCTTGGCTGTTCTGCTCTGTAATTTGAGCATTGGAAAAATTTAAACCTATATTTCTTTCTGTATTGTATTCAAAACTGATGTTCATTCTGTCTTTGGTAAGTAAGTCTACCCCTATTAGTGGTGCAAACCTTTCTGAAATCACTACTTGATTAAGTATCAAAATTGGAATATAAGCACCAAATTCATCAGTGATGCTGGCCATTGGGAGTTGTTGTAAGGTATTGTACAGCTCAAGGCCTTCTTGGTAGATTAGCGCATTCGAGAAATTACTTACGGTATAAGTAGAGTTGTAATTATGAGTCAAATTTATTGAGGAAAAATATTCATTCAATGCAGGAAGTCTTGCGAGGCCCCTGTATTCAACCCTCCAATTTGGCAATGGAATCTGCGGGAATGGATTAAGTGCTACATCTGTTGCAGCCTGACCTGAATAGGCCGCTAGAAACGCCGGAATCAAAACATCCTGTCCATTAATATTGTATGTACCGCCCGGGTTTGTTGTTTCAAGTCTTGATTGTATGATGTTTCTGTAGGCTTCAAAATTTGAAAAAAGTGGGGAATTGTTATCACTATCCGATTTATCAAATACTGTTTTAAGGATATTGTAACTTATTTCGTAACTGCCAACCCGGTTTGGATTAATGGATGCAAAATCATTTTCACCCGGACCATTTCTCCTAAATATCTCACTATAACTACCATTTTCTCGTTTTTTAAACTCCAAGGTTACTTTAAAGTCTTTAATAGGTTCCACCAAAGTAGTAATCTGGAGGTTTCTTGTTTCGTTCTGACTAAATGCCTGTGTAAGGGATGTACTTGCCGCCAAGGCTCCTCTATTGGCCATCTCATACCTTATATTGCTACTTTGACCACCAAGTAGGAATCCTACGCCCGGGTTGATAAAACTTCTGTCCATACCCAAAAGCCCGGAATTTGGCATATACCCCGGTAAATAGGTCCCTTGAGTAACTTGATAACTAAAGTTCACATCTTTTAACATCATCATGAATCGCAATAAGTTGGCACCAAAGCCGTCTGTAGCGTACACTTTTTCTTTTTCCTCGTCTTCTGAAGCTTCCGCATTTGCTCCGGGTCTTCCCGGAATACTAGGTCTTTTAGGGGCATTGAGGGCGTTAAGTCTTTTACTTTTGTTGTACAACTGCACCAAATCTAATTTCCCGGAAATAGATTGGTTTCTGGAGTTTTGAATGACATTTCCTAGGGTATCTTTTTGGCCTATGGCACCTGTCATCCAAGAGTAGGTAGCCTCATATCGGAAATCTGCACTTATCCAGTCCGTCAAAGGTATTTTTTCCAATGGAACCTTATAATTGATTACCGCTTGTTGGTTATAATTCGTGGTTCTACCAAGTTTTTTAATATTGTTTCGTAAAGAATCAATTTTTGCATCAGTATCCAGATCGCCTTCCGGTTCGTCCACAATTGCATTTACACTTGAACTGAGGTCAAAAGATAGGTTTTCGGTAAGGTCCCAATTCAGACTATAAAAGCGATTCATATAAAAACTTTTTTGGAAGAGAGGATCCACACCTGTAGTAGTCAGTTGATCGTTCCTATTTTGCGTACGCATAAAGCTCCTGTCAATATCCATTCTTGCTGATACAAGGCTAGGAGCAAAATTCAAATTAAAATCTTTGAATAACTGGAAGTACTTGCTATTAAAAATCCCCCAATTTCTAAAAGGAGTGATAATCAGTGGGTCGGGTTGGTAGTTGTAGGCGATACTTCCTCTGGTAGTTTCATAAATATAACTTTCCAGTTGAATATTGCTTTGGGTTACTGAACCAAAAGCATATGAAAAAGAGAAATTTTCTAAGGCATAGATGCGGTTGGTTTCCGTTTCAGGATTTTTTAATTTCCGTACATTATTCAAACTGAAATTACGTCGTTTGGATTGATCTACTACTAAGTTTCGGTATTCCTGCTTTTCTGCATTGGATGAGAACTTTTGAAGAGCAATTTCAAAAGGAACATCCGGATTAAGGGGATCAAACTCCGGCTTTGTAGAAGAGTTTTCTACACTTGCATAAAGCGGAATGCTCACCCCTAGGCTTTTTGGTAAAATTTTATCTACATTGACATTGGCCGAAATATCGTACTGTGTGGTAGATTCCCTTGCTCTTTCTGAAAGCCGGGTTTCAAGACCTCCAAAGCCAAAAGAATTGTGTCTAATCGAAGAAGAAATGGTAGCTACATCTGCAATTTGTGCATTAAGCCTTGCGTTGGCGGCCCATCCTGATGATTTATTGAAATCTGTAACCCTTAATTCATTGGCCCAAAGGCAAAGGGATTTACTTGCTCCTCCTGTGGCGGGGTTTCGGATTCCAATCATCATCCCTTGAATAAAATTCAATTCCGGCCTTCCGACTACTGTCACCTTATATTGCCGAATCATCACGGAGTAAGGTAAGTTTTGGGGTTGTTGGTTATTGTCTCTTTCTGCTTTTACGCCAACGATCTCATCCAGGGCTACGTCAATTTCATTCGCTGAAGGCCAAATCTGATCAGGATCTCTTGTCCCTGCCGGGGTTATATTTAGTGGAACTTCTATTTCATAATAGTTGTCTGTGTAATCTGTTCCCAATCTTAAAAAAGCAGACAGTTCACCATCTTGCGCATCCTGACTGTCTGCATGCAAAAACATTTTTAAGCGGCCATACTGTACAAGGTCTTGACTTACATTCTTGTAAACTGCCCTAGAGTCTCTACTTTGTAGGTTGTCTACACACAATCTTAGTGATTGTTCGTTCAATTGTCGCTCAACAGTGGAAGTATTGTCTCTATCTCGATTGATTCCCGGAGGCAAGACGTAGGGGCTTTGTGTTTCACTGCCTTGCCCATTTTCTTCGATATTTACTACACCTACCGTTAGATTAGAGTTATCTGGTTCGGGTATCTCTGAAAATCCTTTCTCAAATAAGGATTCTTGAAATACCCTCCATTGACTTCCTACCAATCTAAATTGGGCCATTCTAAGGACAACCGGCTGTTGGAAGTCAGTAAGGTAGGTTCTCATAAATCGAATGGATTTGAATCCGGAAATATTTCCATACGTGGCATCAGGCTGTCGAATAGGAATACGGAACAGGTACCAGTTAACCTCTTCGCCATTTTCTACTGTGGATACTTTGTCTACAATATTGTTCTCCCCGACTTGCAGGTTTGAAGGACGAAGATCCAGTTCATACTCATAATAACTTTCTACTTCATTAATTGTATTATCATTGTTGAGATCTTCGTTATCCGGTAAATTTGATCCTGAGGGGCTGTAGGAAAGGTTGCTGTTGGAGGTGATAGGCGTGTTTCCTTCCAGCCCATTGTAATTTTTATACCTTTCCAGAATTTTAATGTTATTGTTATCAAATTCAGGATCCAGGTAATATTGAAAGTCATCTGCTGCAGGATCAGCTTGAATGTTCTGTAAGGCTTGCTGATTTACATTGAGTCGATTAATAAATCGAGCACCATAAAACTCAACTTCCTCATCACTGCTTAGTCCATTAAGACCAACATCTTGGTTTTCTCTTGCTTCAGCAGAATTGTCAAAAGCAGGAGTTAAAAATTGTTGGGTAGTAACTTTACCCCATTCATTGCTTGAGGTACTGGTTTCTGAACCATCTGCCGGAAGTCCATTTTCGAAGGCATGCCTGCCGTCAACTATGACATCTTCTGAAATTTCACCGAGATTAAAAATTACTTTTCCCCCGGTAGTATTGTTTTCATTGAAAACACCATCCAATACCCGACCATTTTCTCCGGAAATAAAGGGATCCATTAACCAAAACTCAATATACTCTATATTCGTTCTGTCAAAATCGACCTCGGAGGTGATTGCTCTTGTTACTCCACCAAAATTTTCTCGTGGGTTTGGCAAGAAACCTTCATTGGTTAGGTTAGGGTTAAAATTATACATCCCCCGTTCGTGTGGGAAATAGGCCAAATCAAATAGAGGTTCATTGGTAATAAGGTAATCCCTATACCTGCCTTGGAAAATCTCCTGAGGGAGTACCCGTCTAACATAATGATTTCTTCTGTCATCGTTGGTTATGTTGCCGGGAACATCACTACCTGAAGATCTGTAAAATACATTGTCTATCGTATACCAGGATAGGCGAGCCCTCTTATAGGCATTTCCTAACCTGTCTTCTGTTAGTTGACTTAGGTCAAACTTATTTTCAGCAGTTGCCGGTGTGGCCGACAATTTCCAGTTTTGTGGGCTTGAACCTAGGTTAAAAGGGATAATGGCTGTTTCGAAATCATCAATATAAGAAGCGCCTTCTCCATCTACTTGATTGGATGTACCGGGAATTAAGTGGGCAAATTCTCCGCTAAACTGAATCATTGATTTCTCTTTGGTTTCTGTAAAGGGGAGGGCATCAGCAAGCTTGGTGAGAAACAAAGATTCATCATTGTAATTCACATCCAAACCCCAAAGGCTGTTTCTTAAAGTTTCATTCCCTGTAGCAATTCTAGATATGTTGGGTCTTTCATTCAAGTAAAGGAATGTACCTCCAATATTGAAATTTTCGTTGACCATATAGTCTAATCGAGTACCCAGCAGACTTCTTGTTTGAAAGGAGACCAAATCAGCTTTCTCAAAACTTACACTAATATTTTTTCCTGATTGAAGGATGCCTTCATTGATAATTACCACCCTGCCAATATTATAGTCTACTGTATAGTCTACCCCTTCGGTAAGGGGTATATTTCCGGCAGTAATGATCACTGATCCTTCACTAATATTTAGACCGGGTAGCATGATTTCTGAAGCTGATCCTGAAGTGAAACTTCCTTTTAAATAGTACTTGTTTAAACTAGTTACTAACTCTGCATCTGCTTGTGTGGTTCTATAGAGGGTGTCGTAGACATATTTATCGCTGAGATTTACTTCGGCAGGGGTAAAATACTCTTCTAACGTATTACCAAAGGGCTCAATCACAGGAAAGATTACTAATCCCTGTTCAGGCTTGATGGTGAGGCCATTGACATAGTCAAAATTCCCATCAGGTTGAGGGTCATTTTGAGGGTTTAAATTGTCCAGATTCAGTAGCCTTATCAACGGGATATCTTTAACATTCTGTCCTTCAAGTAGGCTAGGGTTGTCCAAACCTGTTCGGTCGTCCCTATAAATAATTTGTAGTTGAAACCCATCTTGTTGAATCTGATTGGCATTGAGGTTGTAAATGTTTTTCATCATCAAATCCCAAGTAGGGATTGCCGTATTGATTCTTGCCGGCCTTAGCATTTTCAAGAAGATGACATTGTCTTCTGATAGGTTTTGGTAATCTTCAGAGAGTTCTCCAACTTTATAACTTTGTCCATTATAGGTGTATTCATAGGAGACGGCCACGACTTCATCGTTTTGAAGTTTTCTTGAAAGGCTAAAATAACCTAACTGTCGATCAAAGGTATATTCATTTTCGGCAAGTTTTCTTGCTCCATTGATCTGCTCAAAATCAAGCCCTCTTTCCAGTCCCAGGTCATTGCTAATAGCGGTTGCTGCCGTTTCAAAATTTCTAAATGAAGGATTTCCCTTTAGATTGGTGAATAGCTCATTGGCAGCATTAGAAGCCGGGGATTGCGGATTTCCTGTTCCAATATTAGGGTTAGAAGGTTTGTATATTCTTTGACCTTCTCCTAAATCCATAAAAGCGGCAAAATTCCGAAGCGTTTCTGTATTGTTAGCCCTATTAAGAATGTAAACCTCCAGACGAGTGATTTGAACACCTGATAATACTTGAGGCAGTCCTCTCAACCAGTTTTCATAATTATTTCGAAAAAAGTGCCCTAAAAAAAAGTGTCGATTTTCATCGTAATTTGATGCCCTCACTTCAAAAGGTCTGCCTTGATTTCCACCTTCAATGATAATCTCATCCCTTCGCCCACGTTGGGTGGATGCTACAGTGGTCATGAATAAATTCCCAAATTGCATTTGAGTTTTAACCCCAAATAGATTTTGAGCCCCCTGAATTAAGCTGTTTTGTACAGGCATGCTAACATTTCCTATCTCTATTGATTTAAGAATGTCTTCTTCAAATCCACCGTATTCTACCTTTAGCTGATTTTCAAAATCAAAAGAGTTATTACTGTCGAAATTTGCACCAATTCGTACTTTTTGTCCAAGCATCCCATTGACACTCATTTGGATTTGCTGGTTGAAATTGAAATTTCCTGTTTTCTGTTGTCGAATGGGTATGGAAGGATTGTCAATCCTTCTAAAAATACCTCCAAAATCCAGATTGACATTTCCAGTAGGTACAATTGTAATTTCACTGCCACCAAATAACCTGTCAAAGGTTGGGCTCATGGTAATGGGAGGAATAAGCCCCCTACCTCCAACTGCACTTTCACCATCTAGACCTCTGGATCTGTCTCTCCAATATTGTTGCCTTATTCTGTATTCCTGCATTCTGGAATAATCATCAAAATCCAAGGAATAACCGGGATCTGTTGATGTAGAATCTGTGTTAGGGTAAATTCTATAGGATACAGCGGTATCTACTTCCACCTCAATCCTTTGATTTTTTTCAGGTTTCAATAGAAATGGAGAATCCCTTCTCAAAAAAGGGTTTTGGTAGGGATAAAGTGGTTTGGTATTTAAATTGTCCCACAATAAAAAGGAGGGCAGAGACCTTCTTTTATTTAAGGTATCCATCAAACTAGGTATTGTGTCAGATGGGGTAGAGGTTGGTGATTGGCGGGCATATACGCTCGATAAAGACATCATTAACACTATAAAAAACAGTCCTGATAGGGAAGTAGGATAGTGTTGCAATGACTTTTTTCTCCAAAAAATATTTGAGAAAGTAAAGACCAACGTAGTTATATTATGATGATGACTTTAAAGATGCTTTAATTAATGCTTCTAAGGAAACATCCGGACCACTTTTTTTCAAAACAGTCATGATATTTTTCTCTGCTTGGGCCTTAGTGAAGCCTAAGGTAATCAAAGCTTGTAACGCCTCTTGTTTTAATTTATTGCTGTTTTGTACAAAGCCCTGAGTGACTCCCTCAGGTGAAGCAATTCCATCCTTTAAAATTTTGTCTTTTAGTTCCAAAACAATCCTTTGCGCTGTTTTGGCACCGATCCCTTTAACTCGCTGAATGGTCGGGTGGTCACCTGCACTTATGGCTTGTTCGAGTTCCGGTACAGTCAGGCTAGAAAGAATCATTAAACCGGTGCTTGCACCAACACCTGAAATAGAGATCAGATTCAAAAAAGCTTTTTTTTCAGAAGCTTCCTTGAACCCATAAAGGGTATGAGCATCTTCTTTAATGTGCAGGTAAGTATGAAGCATGATCTCTTCTTTATCTTCTATTTTCCCGAAAGTATTTAAAGATATTTTTACTTCATATCCAATGCCATGAACATCGATGATGACATGTGTCGGGTCTTTGAATGCTAGTTTTCCTTTTAGATAAGTAATCATTCACCGGCTGTTGTTTGGGCATCCACTACTGCAATGGCTACCATGTTGACAATCTCTCTTACAGAGCTACCTAACTGTAAAATATGCACTGATTTGTTCATGCCCAAAAGAATTGGACCTATGGCTTCAGAATTTCCAATCTCTGCGACCAACTTATAGGCAATATTTCCGGATGCCAGATCCGGAAATATTAAGGTATTGGCTTTATGATTAATCAATGAGCTGAAAGGATAATTTTCTTTTTGAATACCTTCATCTAAGGCTACATTGGCCTGCATCTCGCCTTCTATAACCAAGTCGGGGAATTGTGCCTTGGCCTTAGCGGTAGCCAATGCTGTTTTAATAGGTACCTTACCTTTGGCTGAGCCAAAATTAGAGTAAGATAAAATAGCAATAGTAGGCTCTATATCAAAGAAACGGACTCCATTGGCTGTCAAGCCGATTATTTCTACCAATTCGTCAGCAGTTGGGTTTTCATTTACCGTGGTGTCAGCAAAAAATAGTGGCCCTTTGTCAGAATTCATGATATACATACCCGCAACTTTATCCACGCCATTTTTTACACCGATCACTTGCAAAGAGGGTAGGATGGTTCTTGGATAATCTTTTGTTAATCCTGAAATTAGAGCATCTCCTTCACCTACTTCCACCATCATTGCTCCGAAATAATTTCTTTCCTTCATGAGCTTTTTGGCTTCATAAAGGGTCATGCCTTTTCGCTTCCTTTTGTCATAAAGCAATTGTCCATATTGCTTTAATTTTGATTTATTTTCACTAGGGTCGATGACTGTGACATCCTCTAAATCTAGGGAGTTGGCAGCAATGAGTTTTTTTATTTTTTGCTTATTACCAAGTAAAATAGGGATACCAATTTTTTCATCCCGCATTATTTGAGCGGCTTTCAAAATTTTGGGATTATCAGCCTCTGCAAATACCACCCTTTTAGGGTCCTTTTTAGCCCTGGTCACCACCCGAGACATCAAGCGTTGGTCAATACCAATCCTTTCCTGTAGGTCTAGTTCATAGGCATCCCAATCTTCAATATGGGTTTTGGCTACACCTGATTTCATGGCTGCTTTGGCAACTGCGGGAGCAATGGTGGTAATTAATCTTGGATCCAAAGGCTTGGGGATAAGGTAAGTTTTTCCGAAGGCCAACTTGGTCTCACCATATGCCTTATTGACAATGTCCGGAACATGTTGTTTGGCTAAATCAGCAATGGCTAGGGCAGCTGCAAGCTTCATTTCCTCATTTATTCCTGTAGCCCTTACATCGAGAGCTCCTCTGAAGATATAAGGAAAACCGATCACATTATTAACTTGATTGGGGTAATCAGAGCGCCCGGTGGCCATTATGATATCTTCTCGGGCAGCCATTGCTAACTCGTAGCTAATTTCAGGTGTAGGGTTAGCCAAAGCAAATACAATTGGGTTTTTAGCCATGGACCTGATTTGGTCTTGGTTAATTATATTGCCGGCCGATAAGCCTAAAAACACATCCGCACCTTTCATGGCCTCAGTAATGGTATGAAGGTCTCGTTCTGTAGCAAACAATCGATGAATATCTGAGAGGCCTTCTCTATCTTTTCGTATGACCCCATCGATGTCACACATGACTACATTTTCATATTTAACACCTAGGCCTATATAAAACCTTGCGCATGATACTGCTGCAGCTCCAGCACCACTGACCACCAATTTAATGTTTTCTATTTTCTTTTGAATCATTTCCAAGGCATTTAAAAGCGCCGCTCCGGATATGATTGCTGTGCCATGCTGGTCGTCATGCATGACAGGAATATTCATTAATTCTTTAAGCTTTTTTTCAATAATAAAACATTCTGGGGCTTTGATATCTTCTAAATTGATGCCTCCAAAAGTAGGTTCCAGAGAACGAATGGTTTGGATAAGCCTCTCCGGGTCATTTTCATCTATTTCCAGGTCAAACACATCTATCCCTGCAAACTTTTTAAATAGTACCCCTTTTCCTTCCATCACAGGTTTGGATGCAGCAGGACCAATATTCCCTAAACCTAAAACAGCTGTACCGTTTGAGATCACGGCAACTAAATTTCCCTTGGCAGTGTATTTATAAACTTTTTCAGGACTTTGTTGGATGGCTGTACATGGCTCCGCAACCCCGGGAGAATACGCCAATGCCAAATCAAGTTGGCTGGAAAGTGGTTTTGTTGGGACTACCTCAATTTTCCCCGGTTTCTTGAATTCGTGATAATTTAATGCATCCTCTTTTCTAATCTTCATTACGCAAGGGAAATAAAATTCCGGTTATTTTGATGTTGATTCAGATTCCAGCTCAAACTTTGTGGCTTGAAGAATGGTCTCAATTTCTCTTATTGATGCCCTATGGGCCTCATTAGGGTAATATACAAATCCATCCATATAGAAAATCTTTCCTTTGGCTTCGTCTACTACCGTATAAGATAGAAATGAACCACCCATTGTTAAATTATTGGTTTTCCATGATCCTCGCATTTCTACGGAATACTGACCATCAATTCTAATGTTTTTGAAAGCCGGTGGAATCTGTTTTTCAATGATTACGAAGGATTCGGGCACATCAGGATCACCAAAAATATTAGGTTTGGTTATTTCATTCCTTAACTTAATAATGTTTTCCGGAAAAACCTGAGATTCATCCTCATATGTCGTTTGGTAGAAAAATAAGCTAATATCCGGTTTGTCAACACCGATTGTAGGCTGCCTAAACCATAAAAAATCCTCTCCTTCCTTTGCCAATTGGTAAGATGCCGGAAGCTTCACTGCCACTTCAAATTTTTCGGCCACCTTCGAAACGCCTTCTCCATTAATGCGGTTGAAGAGTGCTTTGCTCAAAATTTCCTTTTCTTTATTGGAAAAGATACTTTGTAGCAAATCCTTATTGGCTTTCACATTGGTAATCAACTCTTCTTCATTCTCACCAAATAAATAAATTACCTCTTGACCAACGGCAAACTCATTCTTGTTTCGCAGCATAAATAATGAGGAATCTGCTCTACTTTTCTCAATTGATTCAGGAGAAAATTGATTGGCTACCGTTCTACTTCCGGGTCGCTTGTCATCAAAGGTGGTAACAAATATTATGTTTGATGCCATCCTTAACATGCGAGTCATTTTTCTGGGATCCACCTTTCTCATATAAAACATGGATTCTTCCCTTATAATACCTTCAATATCCGATTCAAAAATCTCCTTTAAGGCATCCCCAACAGGGCCCGCATATTTGGCGGAATCTATTACCAAAATTATCTCTCCAAGGGTACCCCTGGCTTTAGGTTTATTGCTATCAGAATTGTTTGTCGAATCGTTTTGACATCCGACAAAAGCCATAGCAGAAAACAAGGCTATAATGCAAAATCTTAAACTCATAATAGTTCGTTTGTTTTTGTTCAAGCCTAATTTAGATATAATTATTGCAACTCAAAAAAAATAATTAATAAATTAGTTTGAAAATTAACCAATGATCAATTTTTGGCCGGGTTTGATTTGATTATTGTTCAGGTTGTTCAATTTCTTGAGCTGATCAATGGTTACACCTTCCAGTTTTTTTGAGATTAACCAAAGGGAATCACCCGGCTGAACGGTGTACATTTTTCCCCCGTTGCTATTGGTAGAGATGCTTTCGGAGCTAGCTAAGTTTTTCTCAAAGCTTGACTTGTCTTGATAAATATGTAAAACTTGCCCTATTTTTATTGTATTGGAATACAGTCCGTTCCATGATTTAAGTTGACTGACAGAAACATTGTATCTTTGGGCGATTTTACCCAAGACATCACCACTTCTCACCCTATAAGTAACATTGTGAAGGGGTTCAGTTGGTCTTTTTTCCGGTAGGCTGGCCAAGTATTTTTGGTTCTCAATTTTCAATGAGTCTTTTATGGCGTCATGATTGGCGACAATAAATTCATGACCTGATTTCGGGACATTGATACTGATGGCTTTTCCAAATTCCGGTACCTTACCCTTTAACAATGAGGGGTTGAGGTATTCTAGGTCCTCGATGCAAAGTCCGGTATGTTTGGCAAAGCTTTCTAAGGAATAACCATTCCCCATATCGACTTTTTCATAGGCCATAGGGTATGAAGGCTCCTCTAGTACCAAGTTGTGTTCTTCAGCATATCTCAAGACATACATGATGGCTTGAAATTGTGGGATATAACTTCTGGTTTCTCTTGGGAGATATCTGTAAATTTCCCAGAAAGTCCGTTTCCCGCCTGATCTCCTAATGGCTTTATTTACATTTCCGGGACCACAGTTATAAGCAGCTAGGGCCAGTTCCCAATTGTTGTACCTTTTATTCAATGCTTTGAGGTAACGAACTGCTGCCTCTGTTGAACGTTCAGGGTCTAAACGGTCATCTACGTGACTGTTGTAATATAGCTTGAAATCTTTTCCTGTAGCCGGCATAAATTGCCATAGACCCATGGCCCCAACTCGGGAACGTGCTTTGGGGTTTAGACCGGACTCAATGATAGATAAGTACTTGATGTCTTTCGGCATATTGTGGGCTGAAAGGTACGTATCAAACATTGGGAAAAAATGCCCTTGTCTTTCTAGGACCATTCGGGTGTATTCTCTATTCCTTACGGTAAAATAATTTATAAATGCAAAAATAGTTTCATTGAGTTCAAAAGGCATGTCCGTATCCATTTCAGCAATACGTTGTTCTACCTCTTCATAAGTAAAATCCGGTATATGTTCGTAGTCATAATAAGGCATGACTGTCTCATTACCCGAAGGGTCGTTTGAGACAGTCAATGTTTTTTCTTGAGCCATTGCCACGCTTCCAAAAGACGTGGTCAATACCAAAATCACTACTATAATATAGAAAGATTTTATCCTCATATTTTATTTATTAAATGCTGCTGCTGTCAAATAATTGGCAAAAGCATATAATTCAGCTTCTTTAAATGAATTGGTCATGATTTGAAGCCCTATAGGTAAACCTTTGTCATCCTTTCCGTTTGGTATGGAAATGGAAGGGACTCCGGATACTGACGCTTGTACTGTAAACAAGTCTTCCAAATACATGGCGACAGGGTCGTTGGAATGTTCACCAAATTTAAAGGCAGTACTAGGCGTTGTCGGTAAGACAATATAGTCATATTTTGTCAATAAGTCTTCCGTATAATCCTTGATAAGTTTCCTTACTTTTTGGGCTTTTGTAAAATACGCATCATAATAACTTGCACTTAATACAAAGGTCCCAAGCATAATTCTACGTTTTACTTCTTCACCAAACCCTTCTGAACGTGTAAGTTTGTACATGCTTTCCAAGTTATGGGCATTAGGCGTTCTATAGCCATATTTAACACCATCAAACCTAGAAAGATTTGAACTTGCTTCTGCCGTTGTCAAGATGTAATAAGTAGGAAGCACATAGTCTAGCAGAGGGAAATTGACTTCTTCTACTTTATGGCCTTCTTCCTTCAGTTTTTCCAGAACGTTTAGCGTATTGGCTTTGATTTCCGGTTGTAATGCCTCTGAATGTACCGTTTCTTTTAAGTACGCGATTTTGGCCGGTTTATCGAAATGCAATAATTTGCTATACGCCGGAACAGGTTTTCTAGAAGAAGTGCTGTCGTAATCATCCGGGCCTGCCATGGTTTCTAGAACCAAGGCATTGTCTTTTACATTGTTTGAAAAGACACCTATGGTATCAAAAGAAGATGCATAAGCAATAAGCCCAAACCTGGAAACCCTAGAATAAGTAGGCTTAATGCCAATGACTCCGGTAAAAGCTGCCGGTTGTCTCACAGATCCCCCTGTATCCGTACCTAGGGATACTGTACAAAGATTGGCTTGAACAGCGACTGCCGATCCACCGGAAGAACCTCCTGGAACTCTGGTTTCATCTATGGCATTGAGGACTTTACCATGAACCGAATTTTCATTGGAGGAGCCCATGCCAAATTCATCACAGTTTAGCCTGCCAATAATGATGGCGTCTTCATCTATTAAGCGCTGCACTGCAGTGCCGGTAAACTGAGATTCGAAACCTTCCAAGATTTTGCTTGAGGCATTTGATTCATGTTCATTGTAACACAAAACATCCTTAATGCCTATTACCATACCCGCAAGTTTTCCAGCTTTCCCAGCGGCTATTTTTTCGTCAATAGCTGCCGCCTGCTCTAATGCAGATTGGCTATAAACTTCAACGAAGGCGTTAAGTTGCGCCTTCGTTTCAATTTTGCTTAAGTAATATTTTACAATCGCCTTACAATCAGTTTCCTTTTTCTCCAGCGATTTCCTTATCTCATCGAATGAACGAAATTTTTCCAACTTATTATTTGTTTGCTTTTTTGTTGTCGTCTTTCAGTCCTTCTTCCAAATCATCCTGAATTTCTTTGGTAGCATCTTTAAATTCTCTGATACCTCTACCGAGTCCCCTCGCTAGTTCAGGAATTCTTTTTGCCCCAAAAAGAAGGATAACTACCAGAACGATGACCACTAATGATCCTCCTCCGATATTTTGTATAAAAGCCAATGTATTCATGATATGCTTATTTTGATTTTGAAATTGTTACAAATATATGATTGTGCTTTTCTAACGCAAAGGAAATAAAGCATGTTGTAATTATTTTTTGTAAATATACTAAAATTTAACCATTATTTACTAGAAAGCCAAATGCTTGGGTTCATTACCTGAAGCCCTTTCCATGTTTGAAAATGAAGTTCTGAATATCCATCCTCATCTGAATATACGTGTCCAATTACAGTATTGGATTGCACTTCCTCACCTGATTTTACATTAATGGTTTTTAGTCGACTATACATGGTATAAAATTCTCCATGTTTGATGATAATTGTCCCTCCCATTCCGGGAACGGTGGTGATCTTAGTAACTGTTCCCGGGAAAACAGATTTTACCGGAGCATTATTGGTGGTTTGAATGTCAATGCCATCATTGGTCTCAGTAATACCTTTTAGCGTGGGGTGAGGGTAGGTGCCATATTTTTTATAAATGAATCCGTTGTCCACAGGCCATGGAATATTTCCCTTGTTGCTAGCAAAAGAGGCTGAGAGTTTTTTAACCTTAGGAGTTGTCGGTAAGGCTTTTGCATCCGGACTTTCTGCCTTAGGTTGTTCAGCTTCCTTTTCGGCTGCTTTGGCCAACCTAATTTCTTCTGCTATTACATTTTTAATCAATTGATTGAGCTCAGCTTGCTGTTTCTTTGTCGCTGCAATTTCTTTTTTAACCTCCTCCTCTTTTTTGCTTAGAGTATTGACCATTCTTTGTTGCTCTTCCCTAAGTTGATCTAATTCTTTTTTTTGCTCTTGCTCTTCGGTAAGTACTTTTAATTGATCCTTTTTCTGTATTTCTAAAGCTTCGTGCTTTTCAGCCAATTCCAAGCTGATTTTTTCCATTTGCTCTACCTGCTTTTTTCTCCCGTCACTGTATTGTTTTAAGTACTTTAGTCGCATATAAAATTGCTTAAAAGTGGCAGAAGAGAATATAAAAGTAATGAGGTTTACTCCTTGATTTAATTTATAGGAGGTATAAATCATTTGAGCATATTCTTCTTTTAGCAGTTCCAACTCCTCACTCAATCTTTTTATATGAGCGGATGTTTTATTAATTTCCGTATTGACCAAGCGCAGTTCTTTATTGATAGTAGCAATAAATTTTTCTCTTTCCTGAAGTTTTTGATTTACTGCACGTAATTGCCTTACGGAAACTTTTTTTTCATCTGTTGTCTTGCGTAATACATTGTCAAATTCCCTTAACCTTTTTTGTATAGCAATTTTCTCTTTCTCAAGTTTTGCTCTATCGGCAGTGATTTGAGCAGTTAAGAAAGAGGTTGATCCCAACCCAAAGAGTATTATTAAAATGAGGCAAAGTACTTTGACTTTGCTCAATGGGCTAAAAATTGTATGGGAAATTAAGTGGGGCATCCGTTAATTCTACTTTGATCATTTCTACATTTAAGAAAAAGTTTGTTTTTGGCCTGTCCGGTAAGCTTAATACCATTTTGATAATGGCTTGGTAGGGAAAAGGTTGATTGGAAACTTCTCGAAAATCCATATAGGAAGCTTCTAGACTTCCGCTCCGGGTTTGGGAAGCTTCACTTTCAAGTTGAGTAACTTTACCATGACCTGCATCAATATTGGTTTCGTATTTTATGTTCTCTCTTTCTTGATTTAAGATAAATGATTTTCCTACCCTTACCAGCCGGTCTCTATAACTGAATTCATGAGGTAAATTGGCGAAAAGCAAGTTTTGGAACAAAGAAAAAGACAAAGGAACACCATATTTCTTTTGAAATTCAGCGTAGTCCATGTCAATTCTCTGGCCGTTGATACGGTCCCTGATTTTTATTTTGTCAGTACTTATGAATCCTCGAAGGGCTTCTATTCCTAAGCCAGGAGACATATTGAACCAAATGACACTGTCTTTTTTCACCCGAATGTTTAATACACCCTTGGTTATTTTTCCATCCTGCTCCTCTAGGGTTATTCTTCCTTTTGCAGTAAGGTAGTTGAAGTCCAGGTAATTGGGGTTGAATTCATCCATGGTCTTATCTGCTGTATAAGACATGGGTTTTCTTGCACAAGACCAAAGCATCACCATCCCCAAAAAGTAGGTCAATATTTTCGCTTTACTCATAGTATGTTTTGTTTTTGATTTTAAGTGCCAAAAATTCAGAGGTGTCCTCCATAGACATGGCCTTTTTCCAGTAGTCTAGCGCTATTTTTTTCTCTCCAATCTTGTACATGATGTCACCATAATGTTCAAACATTACCCCACTTGGTTCGCTTTCTTTTTCCAATGCTTTTTCCATAAAAGGACGGGCTTCTTCATACCTGTCCAACTGAAACAATACCCATGCATGTGTGTCTAAATAAGTTGGGTTATCAGGATATTTTTTGACCAACTTTTGCGACATGTTCAGTGCTTTCTCTAAATTCTTTTTTTCTAAGGAGAGAAAATAGGCATAATTATTCAATATATGCTCATTATTTGCGTTTTGCGACAAAACTTCTTCATAGATTGAAAAAGCCTTTTCCTTTTCTCCCAAACTATAGAGCACATCTCCCAATTGGGAGTTTGCCATCATGGCCAACTGGGGGTTTGAAGTGTTATTTAATTCGATTGATTTTTCTAATGCAGATTTGGCCATTTCATTTTCCTTGCTGGCAGACTTCGCAGTGCCTAAATAAAACCAAAACACAGCACTTTCAGGGAAATTTTCTGTAGCCTTTGAAGCAATCTCAGCGATCTCCTCAAAAGGTTCTTGGTTTTCAAACATCAATGGAATCAATTGTTGGTATAGTTGTTCTTTTTCCGGAGTTATGTTTACAGCTTTGGAATAATAATTTATGGCTTTTTTGGCATCCTTTTGCTGTAGCCGGTAGTCTCCCAAAGCGATCAGGGTTTCGGGATTATTGAGATGGTAAGTCTCTAAAGGTTTGGAAAGGCTGTCCAGTAATTGATCTCTTGAAGTGTTTTGCATTTGAGTTAGGATATCAGAAAATGCTTTTGCTTTAACAATGCCTTCCAAATCCGGGTTGGCAAAAGCCTCTTTCAAATATTTGTTTGCCAGTTGATTTTCATTACGGTCTTTGTACAAGTTATACGCCGCCATTTTAATGTCCGGTTGATTAGGGTAGGACGATAAGGTAGATAATACCAATTCCAAGGCTTGATTCTTCTTGTTATTGTTGAACAAAATATCTACCAAAGATAGAACATACCTTGAATTTCCCGGATGGGCCTCAATAAGCTTTTCGCCTTCCTTAATTGCCATTTCCAGGTTATTTTTCTTGAGGTAAATTCGCTGTTTTTGAGCGGTCAATTGCTCCACTACTCCATAATACTCCTCTGCTTTATTTAAAGCTTCCAATGCTTTGTCAAGGTCCTGAAGTTTTAAATACAAAGAAGCAAGATCTAGGATATATTGTCTATAATTGCCCTCCTTGGCCATTAAATTTTCTAGAACTCCGGCTGCTTCTTTGGTTTTGTTCTGACTATTATAGATTTCTGCTATTTGTAAATGGTAATATTTATTATCAGGATCCAGTTCTAGTGCTCTTTGTCCATAGGATAAAGCCTTTTCATACTGTTTGGCACGTACCATCATTTGGGAAAGTTTAAAATGAATAGCACTTTCCTCTTCTTTAAACTCTAAGGCTTTTAAAAAGTAGAAATAGGCCTTTTCATAATCGTCAAGCATGAGGTTTTTCTGTCCCTCAATAAACAACCTACTGGCCATCATTTCCTTTTCTTTTGCCTTCCGTTCTTTTCGACTAAGTTTCTTCTGAGCATAAGCCTCTCCTATGGGAACTCCCAAGAAGATAGTAAAGGTGAAAAACCAAACTAAAAAATTTAAATTCAATTTATTCATGTTTCTGCACGCTATCAGTTTGTCACCATTTTTATTGACAAAACCTCTTTTATTGATTTTTATTGGAAAATTTAACGCTGTTTAGATCCAGAGTATCAGAATGATCCTATGGATGCGCTAAACCCTTTTCTCTTAAAATATACAATTAACCCTTACTTTTGGTTCAACTTTTTGTGTTGCCAAAAGAAATGAATACTGCGCTAAAGTTACAATTATTTGCCTGTGCTCCCATAGCCTCCGGCCCCTCTTTCGGTGTCTGAGAGCTGTGCTTGTGGGTTCCATTCAATTTGTTCGTGTTTTGCAATGACCATCTGAGCAATTCTTTCTCCATCTTGAACGGTGAAAACGGTGTCAGAATTATTAACCAACAGCACTTTTATTTCTCCCCGGTAATCTGCATCAATGGTGCCAGGGCTATTGAGAACTGTAACTCCATGTTTGTACGCCAGCCCACTTCTCGGTCTTATTTGCGCTTCAAAACCTTTTGGTAACTCAATATACAAACCTGTGCCGATTAATTTTCTGTCAAGTGGTTTTAATGTAATGGGCGCTGGAATGTTTGCAGTAAGGTCCAGACCTGCAGATTGTTCTGTTTGATAAGCAGGTAATGGATGATTTGATTTATTGATTACGTTTATTTTCATGCTATTTCTTGGAGAACGATTTTAATAACGAATTTAATTCCTTTTTTTCCATCAGAAAAATTAGGCCGGCATACAACAAAATGATGGCGGAGTGAAGTATGAAATTAAAAGCCAAAGAACCTGTGTCTATTAGGAAGCCTCCATAACTTAGGAAAAATGCAATAAGCAAGTAGCCTACGTCCTTTTTTGTTTGATATGGTATTGGGTAATATTTTTGACCAATAAAGTAACAAAGCAAAGTCATTACCAAATAGCTACCAAAAGTACTTAAAGCCCCCCCGATAAAACCTAAAACAGGCACCAATGTAAGAATGATAATGATTGTTACGATTGCCCCAATTAAGGTGATATAAAAACTGTATTGGGTTTGATCTGTAATTTTAAACCAGATACTTAGGTTATAATATATACCTAAGAATAAATAGCCCATTAAGAGGATAGGCACCATAGGTAATGCTGTGGCGTACCCTTCTGCTTGAAAAAACAAGGCGCCGATTAATTTTAAATTAACAGAGACGACTACCATCAGGAAGGTGCAGAAAATGATAAACCAGTGCATTACCCTTGCGAATAGCAGGGGGTTGTTTTTATTCTCTGATTGTTGGAAGAAAAAGGGTTCTGCCGCATATTTGAAGGCTTGAATAATCAGGCTCATTAAAATTGCCAACTTAAAATTAGCTCCAAATACTCCTCCTGCCTCTCTTGAATTTAGCCCGGGGTAAAAGTTTTCGGGCAATGAATATTCAAATAATCCCCTGGAAAACACTTCATTAGTAACCCCGGCAAGGCCCATGAATAATAAGGGTAAGGCGTATTTCCACATGGGAAGTAAAATGCTGCGCTTGAGTTGTAATTTCCATTTGCCTGCCAGTTTCCAAATAATGGGTAATATTATTAAGTTGGCCAAAAGATTGGCCAGAAGAATATAATCAACTCCCCATTCCGGATTGTACCAGTCAGCGACATAAGGATAGAAGACTTGAAGAAAATCTCCTGCTACAATATGGTAAGCTACCACAATAAAAAGTACATTAAAACCTACATTGAGAAGGATGTTAAACAGTTTAAGTAAGGCAAAGGTCAAGGACCTGCCATCCAATCTCAAACGAGCAAAAGGAAGGGCCATCAAGGCGTCTATGGTTAATATTATGGCAGCCCATTGGAATAAATGGGTTTTCCCCTCATACTCAAACAGTAGGCTTAGTTTGTCTGCAAAAAGGAATAAAATGATACCCAAAGATAAACCTACTGCGGTTACCAATGTTTGGGCATTTTGAAAAACTATTTTTGGATCCAAACCTTTTCCGGTAGCAAACCGGAAATAAGAGGTTTCCATACCAAATGTGAAGACAACATTCAAAAATGCTATCAATGCATAAAGCATGGTAAAGGATCCCAAGTCTTCTTTAGGAAGATATCCCGTGTATAAAGGGACAAGCAAAAAGTTGATTGATTTGCCGAGGATACTACTGATGCCGTAAATGGCAGATTGCCCGGCCAATTTTTTTAACAGACCCATATAAAAAGGGGACTATTCCCCTTTGAAGTTAGGTTTTCTCTTTTCCAGAAAAGCTGTTGTTCCTTCTCTATAGTCTTCAGATTTCACACAGCGTGCAAAACTGTTTGCTTCGATTTGGTAACCGTTTTCATCACTAGCATACACAGCATTGACACAATCTACTATCATACCTATGGACAATGGGGCTTTGGTCATGATCTTTTTAATAACCTCTTCAGCTTTCGCTAATGCTTCTGCTTTAGTAGCCTCCACATGGTTTAAAAGACCTAAAGATTTTGCCTCATTGACATCCAGCATGTCACCGGTCATCAGGATTTCCGTAGCCTTGGTTCTGCCTATAAGGTTGGTTAGTCTTTGGGTACCTCCGTAACCCGGTATAATACCTAAATTAACTTCCGGTTGTCCAAACTTTGCATTGGACGTTGCAATTCTCATGTGGCAAGCTATTGCCAGCTCACAGCCTCCACCCAGCGCATAACCATTAACAACGGCAATTACAGGTTTGTGACAGGATTCTATATTATCAAAAACTTCTTGACCAAATTCAGCAAACTTCCTAGCATTGAGTTCGTTGAGTTCTGAGATTTCATTAATGTCAGCACCCGCTACAAAGGCCTTTTCACCCGCACCTGTGATGATTACAGCTCTTATAGATTTGTTATCATTCACCTCGTTGAAAATATTTTTCAACTCTTCCAAGGTATTGAAATTTAAGGCGTTGAGTTTGGACTCTCTGCTGATGGTAAGATAAAGTATTCCGTCTTTAGTCTCTGAAAGAATATTTTTTTGTTCAGCCATTCCAATTCTTCAATGTTAAGGCCCAAATATACGAGGTGCCTAATCAATCACAAAAGATTCGGCTAAAAATCATAAATCTATTAAAATATGAGTATCCATAAAGTAGCTATAAAATTGTATTTTGAATAGTTTAAAAATCGTTTGATGTTTAAGAAGTCTTTTAAATAATTTGATCTGCATTTATCTATTGGACTTGAGGTTATCTGAGTTCATTCCTGCGCAATCCTTAATCTTTTGTGTGGTTTTGTATGGATGGGCCTTTCTTTTGAATATTGGGTTTCCGGTAAGAAAAGACTCTAGAAGTTAAGATTGAGTTTAAATTTAAAATTGTCTATTATTTCTTCCGTAAAATCGATTGTATGTCATTATTTTCTATTTTTGCACTGAAGCTAAATACATACTAAAACTCAATCACTTACCACATGACTGAAAAAAGGAAAATTACAGTAGCATATGGAGATGGTATCGGTCCGGAGATAATGAATGCAACCTTGTCCATCTTGGAAGCAGCAGGAGCAGCCATTGAACCTGATGTTATCGAGATAGGTGAACAAGTATATTTGAAAGGGATTAGTTCCGGGATTGCCTCAAGTGCTTGGGATTCATTGAGAGAGACCAAGGTTTTCTTGAAATCTCCGATAACCACCCCTCAAGGTGGAGGGTTCAAAAGTTTGAATGTTACGACCAGAAAAACTTTAGGACTTTATGCAAATGTGAGACCTTGTAAAGCTTATTCCCCTTTCATTCATACCCATTTCCCTAAAACCGATCTGGTAATTATAAGGGAAAATGAAGAAGACCTTTACGCCGGAATTGAGCACAGACAAACGGATGAGGTTTACCAGTGTTTGAAATTAATTTCAAGACCGGGGAGTGAAAAAATTATCAGGTATGCTTTCGAGTATGCCCGCATGAACAAGCGAAAGAAGGTTACTTGTATGACCAAAGACAATATCATGAAAATGACTGATGGTGTTTTTCATGAAGTGTTTAATGAGGTGGCTAAAGAATATCCTGATATAGAAACAGACCATAAAATTATAGATATTGCTACTGCATTGATTGCAGATAGCCCGGAGATTTTTGACGTCATAGTAACTTTAAACCTTTATGGAGATATTATCTCTGATGTGGCAGCCCAAGTAACAGGTTCTGTGGGCCTGGGAGGATCTGCGAATGTAGGAGAAGATGTAGCTATGTTTGAAGCCATTCACGGTTCAGCACCGGATATAGCCGGAATGGACATAGCCAACCCTTCAGGTTTATTGAATGGTGCAATCATGATGCTTGTTCATATTGGTCAGCCTGAAGTGGCACAAAAAATAAGTAACGCATGGATGGCAACCCTTGAAGATGGAATTCATACCGGGGATATTTATCAGGAAGATATCAGTACCAAAAGGGTAGGCACAAAGGAGTTTGCTGAAGCAGTAATTGCCAGACTAGGCAAAGAACCTCAGCGTATGAAGAAGGCAGTATTTGCCAAAGCAGAAAGAAGTCAAGCTGAAATCAAACAAGCTTTGGCAATCAAGCCACGAACTCCGGCAGTAAAAGAATTAATCGGACTGGATGTGTTTATTGATTGGAAGGAAGGATCCAGGGATCCAAATGTTATGGGCGATAAACTCAGATCCGTCAATGCCGATGGCTTAAAAATGCAACTTGTTACCAATAGGGGAGTAAGGGTTTATCCTGATGGAATGGAAGAAACCTTTTGCTCGGACCATTGGAGAGTAAGGTTTTTTGATGCTGATGACCAAGCCATTTCTCACGAGCAGATTATAGAAGTGCTCAAGCAAATCGGTGATTTGGGTTTTGACTTTGTGAAAATCGAAAACCTTTACACCTTTAATGGAGAAAGAGGTTTTTCATTGGCTCAAGGTGAATAAAAAATTTCATTCAAGCAGGATCATGTCCTGCTTGATTTTTTTTAATGTATGAAAAGGGTTCTTATCATTACCTATTATTGGCCACCAAGTGCCGGTTCCGGTGTGCAACGCTGGCTTAAATTTTCAAAATACCTACAGGAATTTGGTTGGCAACCTGTGATTTTTACGCCTGAAAATCCTGATTTTTCATTGCATGACGAGTCCCTCAAACAAGAAGTGGACAAGCATACAGAAGTATTGAAGTTTCCTATCTGGGAACCATATCACCTCTTTAGGACGCTTAAAAAGCAAGGCCCGAAAGACACCGCCAGCATTCTTGAATACAAGGATCCGGGATTACTCGATCAGCTTGCGGTTTGGCTTAGAGGCAATCTTTTGATTCCTGATCCTAGGCTTTTCTGGATCAAGCCTTCAGTTAAGTTTTTGGAAGGGATTTGGGAACAAAATGATTTCAAGGCCATCATTACAACCGGTCCTCCTCATAGCATGCACCTGCTAGGTCGAAACTTGAAAAGAAAAACGGGTATTCCTTGGCTAGCCGATTTTCGGGATCCATGGTCTACCTGGGAGTTTTTGGATACCCTCAAATTAAGTGGCTTTGCCAGAAAGAAGCATCAAAAACTAGAGCGCAGTGTATTTGAAGAAGCAGATCGATTGGTTACCATTTCCCCAACTTTCCAGAAGGAAATGAAAGCAATAGGAGCCAAGGACATCCAAGTTTTATTAAATGGTTTTGATCCTTCAGATATTCCTGAATTTTTAACAACCTCTCCTGGAAGTTCTTCTGTATTAGAAATAGTTTATTCAGGAGTAATAGATGCGATAAGGAACCCCCTCCCATTTTTAAAAGTACTAAAATCTGTTTTTGGAAATACCTCCGGAAAGGTAAGGCTTACTTTTGTAGGTAGGGTAAATGAAAGTGTCAAGCAATTGCTTTCCGAAGACAATTGGTTTCGAGCACATGTGGTTTTAGCAGGTTATGTTAGCCATAAAGAAGTATTTTCCTTTTATCAGAAGGCAAATTTACTTCTTTTAATTCTCACGAACACCAAAAATGCAAAAGGTAATATTCCGGGTAAGTTGTTTGAATACATGGCCACCGGCAGGCAAATATTGGCCTTAGGAGATCCAAAAGGAGACAGCGCTTCTATTATTAAAACCTCAGAGGCTGGCAAAGTTTTTTCTCACACAGATGAAACAGGCATGGCTCAATTTATTAAAAACTTTCAAACAAATAAGTTGCCAAATAAGTTGGAGGCTGACATTCTACGATACAGCAGGAAAAAAATCACAGCGCAATTGGCACTATTGCTTGATGAAATTAGCCAAGCTTAAATTGTAGATTAGACATTCCCAAGATAAATTATGCCACTTTTTTAGCCCCACCTTGGATTTGGCTTTGTCATAGCAAATAGAAGTGGCTGGGTGAAGCTGAAATTACCAAATCGCCGATGAAATATTAGGGTTTACTGAGTTTTTTCAAGAAGTCCTGTAATCGCAAGAAAACAGCAAAAATATGTCTGGTTTTGAAGTTGTTTCAACACGTAATAGAAAGGCTGTTGCCTGTTTTCGGTCAAATATTATCTCATTCGCAAAATTTATAGTTCGAAAAGTGTCATAATTTAAATTTTTTCTAACTAACATAGTTGAAATAAGGTTTAAAAATGAATAAAGAGCTAGAAACACTATTCCTTGAAGGCTTGGAAATAAACCAGCAGCGATTGTTTAGAATTTGTAGGGTTTACTCAACAAATAGCGAAGACGCCAAAGATCTTTTCCAAGAAATTTTAATTCATGTATGGGGGTCTATGGATGCTTTTAAAGGTAAATCATCCTTCAGTACTTGGTTGTTCAGAATAGCTCTCAATGTTTGCCTTCAATTCAAATCTAAACACATAAAAAGCCAAAGTCGGTTAATTAAGTTGGATAGTATTTCAGTCGAAAATTTCGGATCTGATGAACTGACAGAGGCTAAGGAATCAGATGAAAAATTAATACTCCTTAGGACCTGTATAAAAAGCTTGAATGAAAGTGATAAGGCTCTCATAACACTTTATTTGGAAGAGCTGGCCTATAAGGAGATTTCGGAAATATTGGGGTTGACAGAAAATAATGTAGCCGTAAAGATTCGTAGGGTTAAGTTGAAATTGTTTAACTGTTTGAATGAAGTGATATGATAGAAGATGAATTGATTAAGCTTTGGCAATCGTCTAGCCGTCAAGAGCGAGTTAAATTTGAGAAATCCAAATTGATGATGGACTTGCATTCGAGTTTGGATCGTTTGCACCGTTGGTGGAAATACATGGAACGGGTAAATATTATTTCTGCGTTGCTAACCATACCTCCATTTATTTTTGCTATTTTTTGGGCCCCTTTTATCTCCATGAAGATTGCCTCGGCTCTAGTTATTGTTTGGGCAACATATGTGGGCTTAAGAATATTACCTATAAAAAAAGTTAAACCCGGTAATCTGGAAAGCAATTACCTAGACTATCTGGAGAAAACCAAAGCCTATCTTATCGCTCAAAAGAAGTTGCTTGAAACCTCGCTGAATTGGGCCACTTTAACGATTTACCCCATTTACCTTTTATTCTGGGTAGGCGTTTGGGAGAAGCCTTTGGCCCGTAATTTGGCGGTAATTTCATTTTTAGCTCTGATAGGGGTGGGAGTTTATACTTTCTATTCAAATAAGGAAAGGGTGAATAATGAAATTCTACCTAACATCCAAAAGATAGACGAATTGATCAGTACCTTGAAGGAATAGTTTTTCCATTGGCATAACTAGGTAATAACCGAGCCATGAGTCCAAATAACCTTAGAAATAAAGTTATCTTATTATGTGAAATGCCAAGGTGAAATTTCAGCTGGTATGTGTCGGTTTGTATTCGATTACCTTAATTGGCTAAATACATCTTTAATTTTTCGGAATACCATCGCTTCAGTTTCTTGGGCAGCCTTAAAAAGGTGAATCAACAAAAGGTAAAAAGCAGTTACGATGCCACTTCTGATTAGTATATCAAGCACCACATAGGCAGATTCGGGAATTAAATAGTAAGACAAAGCCCAGCTCAGTACACCGGCCAAGAGAATTAAAAACACCCCAGTTGTAAAAGGATTGAATCCCAACCTTATCTTTATGTAAATGTACTTTACAAGATTGTAACAAAACATGGCTATAAGTGAAGCTAGTGCAGCCCCTTCAATGCCATACAGAGGAATAAGCATTAAGTTAAAAATAATAATTGCTGCACACATTAACAGCGTAGCTGTAATATTAAAAGTATAGAACCTTGAGAAAACGATTATTTCACCATTGACGGAGAAGATAACATCGGTAATTTTGCCCAATCCGATTAGAAGTACCACCCATTTTCCTTGTTCATAGATGGATCTGTTAGGAACAAAGTGGTAAAGGTTTTCGATATTGACCCATATCAAAAGGAACACCAACAAACATATTAAAAGTTGGTTTACTGCTATTTTTTTATAGAGGGCATTTATTTCTGTCAATTGATTTTTTGCAAACATTTCTGAGATAACCGGCATGGCTACCTGGGAGATTGCCCGTCTGGGCATTTCTATAACCACAGCTATGGAAAAGCCAATTGTGTAGATCGCATTGGCGTCTAACCCTATCATTGAACTGACCATAATGCTGTCAATTTTCATAATTAGCAGGGCCCCAGCAGTACCCAATAAGGTGATTATATTATACCTAAAAAAATCTTTTTTTAGAGAAAGTGGAATGTCGGACCAATTAAATTGGAGTTGAAATATTCCAGTTTTATTCATGTAGAATACCATGCAGGCCATGGCGAGGAAGTAGGCAATAGACATTCCCCAAATCATTTGGGGGAAAGGGTACCAACCAAAGAAATATCCAATTACCAATAAAGCGATAAGTAATCTTAATAATACATCTCGGATCAGGGAAGGGATGGCTAATTTTAAGTAAGAACGGCTAAAGGCCTCAAGTAAGGTGTGAATTACTAAAATAAATGTTATTATTAATGCAACTTGAATATATTGGTTTACAGCTGGTGACTTCTCTGCAAAAGCAGAGCTAATTGGTTCTCGGAATAGGATGGTAAAAACCATCAAGACAGCAAAGCCTGCAATGCCTAAAAAAAGACTAAAAGAAAAGAACGAAAATTTTGAGTCTGTCACCTGAGGGAAAAACCTAGTAATCCCATTTCCTATTCCCATTTGAGCGAAAGGCATCATTAGGAGCGCAATATCTTGTATGGTTTTGAATAAACCAATTTGATCTGGTTTTAAGACATAGGGAAGCAACCATAATAGGTTGAAGTAGCCAATTACTACACCTATATAGGCAGAGAAAGTGGTTAAAATACTTTGTTTGGCTAATTTACTCAAGATTTAGTGAGGTAGAATTGAATTAATAAAAGAGTTTTTGATTATTTATGCAATTTTAAATCAAATTGGTGGAATAATTATCAGGAGCCTCCCATTATCATGGTTTTAATTTCGACTTGATAAAAAGGAATAAACTTAATTTATTATTATCATTGACAATTGGAATTAATTAACATAATTTTTCTGAGGTATTTAGTTTTTATGAATAGGCAGTTTTTAATAGGTATTGTAACTCTATTTTTTAGTTTAAATGAGAGTTCTTTCTCGCAAGTAAGTGTGGATTTTAGGCATAGAACTTCTTTAGAATCCCCATTACGTTCTATATACAGTATTAATGGGGACTTTTCTATGATTGGAAATACCAACTTAACTCTGCAGAACTATGGTGATAACTTGATGAATGATGGAATGATGGTATTTGTCGATGTCGATTCTGATCCCTCAACGTTCAATAGTTCTTCAGCTTTCCTAGAGTTTTCGAAGGAAAATGGTGCCAATTCCTCTTGCACAAAAGTATTGTTTGCTGGTTTATATTGGTCTGGTAGAGGGCCTTCAGATATTATTTTTAATAATTCTAATAATGGAGTCAATAGGCAGTTTGATAAAAGAAAGCTTAAAATTAAAGGACCTGGCCAACAGAACTATATAGAACTTGAAGCTTTGGATAATGAAATCCGGTTTCCTGAGTCTTTAAATGATGAATTAGGTCTTTTTGTGGGGTTTAAAGAAGTTACGACATTGGTCCGTGATTGGGGGGAAGGAGAATATACAGTTGCAGATATAGGCTTGTTAGAAGGGACAAATTATCACTATGGCGGGTGGGGGATGGTTATAGTATACGAAAATCCTTTAATGAAAAAAAGAGATGTCTCAGTTTTTGACGGATATGCTTTTGTTAGAGGTCAAGGATCGAATTCGTTTGATATTCCGGTAAGCGGTTTTTCAGCTGCTGATGTTGGAGAGGTAAAAGTTAAGTTAGGAGTGATGGCAGGTGAAGGAGATGTTGGAGCTAGTGGAGATTATTTAGCAATCGAGACAGGTATTAATACCAATAACTTTGAAAGATTAAGTCACGGTGGCAATGACAATAATAATTTTTTTAATTCATCTATTTATACCGGCGTCAACTCTAGGAATCCATATTTGAAAAACAATACAGGCATGGATATATCTGTATTTGAATTAGACAATCAAGGTAATAGGTTAATCCAGAATAATCAAACATCAACTAAATTTCAATATGGTTCAGATTGGGATGTTTATGTTATTTATAATATAACGATGGCTATTGACGCCAATGATGTTAAGGCTGAAACGATGCATGAATTTTTAACAAAAAATGGCGAACCGGTTGAAAATGAGATTCCAGAAGTAAATCCTGGGGATACACTTGAAATTTTAACTACCATTAAAAATAAAGGTGATATAGCCATAGATAAAACTAGAATAGAAATCCCATTGCCTCAATGGGTAGGTTTTTTAAACGCGGAACCTAATTTAATTTTTAACGAAAAATCTAATGGTAATTATTATTTGGTAGATGATGAAAATCAAGAAAAATACATTGGATGGGAAATTGGTGAATTGCCTGTACCTGAAGATAGTGAGGATGTTTTGGGTACCTTTAAATATTCTTTGGTAATTACTGAGGTTTGTGATGAACTGGTTTTGATTTGTAATAATGAATTGTCAATTGATGGGCTATTGTATGGAGAGAATTCCCTCACTCAAACTTCACTTGACCCAATCCCATTCATTCAGGGATATTCTCAATCTACAGAATGCATGAATTTACCAATAGAAGAACCTCTGGTGTTTATGTTGGAGCTAGATGAATTTTTAAATGATAATTGTGGGATAAATTTTGAGAATTTAGAGATTCAAGTCTGTGTTCCCCCAGACAATAATTTAATGGTAAGTGAATTTTCAAATTCATTTCCGGCTGGTAGCCTCTTTTATCTCAACCCTCCAATTGACCCTGATGAGCCGTTTTATATAGAAAGTCAATATGTTCCTATGCCTACTAACAAATTGACACTATACACTAAATTTACTCCTGAAGCAGAATGTTATAGAGAATTCAAAGTTGTAAGTAGTGAAATAGTTATCGAACCTGTAGTGATCAATACAAATAGCTGCGAGGAGGCAGGTGAAAATGAAATTGGGGTATTGGTTTCGGGAGGGGTTCAACCGTATTCCTATGTATGGGATGATTTTAGCAATGCTACCAGCCCAACTCTGAAAGCTATTGAAGCTGGAGAGTATAGGGTAACTGTAACTGATTCCTTAGGTTGTAGTGTTCAAGGAGTGGTAAGTCTACCAGAACCATCTCCTTTTTCATTTGAAATTTTGGAGCTGGAAAGTAATTTGGAGCTAGATTGTGATGAAGAGGGGCTAGGTTCGATTGTAATAGATGTGGAAGGTGAAAATTCACCGTTTGTTGTTGACATAGTGGAAGAATATGAAGATGATTTTCCTTATACCGGTCAAATATTATTAACTGAAGGTGGTCGGCATCAAATTACGAATTTGCCAGGGGGTACCTTTAGTTTATATTTAAAGGATTCAAAAGAATGTGTAATTTCTAAAATGGTTGAAATTGAAGAAGTAGTGCAATTGGATAGGCAAGTCTCGTTCAGTTATTATTCCGATTCATACATTTCCAATCAGGTTTTGTACCAAAATACTGAAATCCAATTTATCAGTGAAGTTGATTTAAGTGAAGGACTTACTTATTACTGGGATTTTGGAAATGGTCAAGAAAGTAATCAACGGAATCCCCTTATTCAATATAATGAAAAGGGACAATATTTGATAAAACTTATAGTCCGAGATGAGTTTGGCTGTGAGATTTCATTTGAAGAATTAATTGAAATCAATGAATCCTTTTTGAGAGTACCTACAGCTTTCAGTCCAAGTGGAGATAATATTAATGATTATTTTTTTCCGGTTTTTTCGCGAGTATCCAATATACAATTTTGGGTGTTCAATAGGTGGGGAGAACTATTTTTCTTCACGGATGACCCCAGTAGTAAAGGTTGGGATGGAAATCACAATGGACAGAAAGTGCCCAATGGTCGCTATGCTTATAAGCTCATCTATACTGACATGAATGGAATAGAGAAACAAGAAAAAGGAGGATTTTCTTTAATTAGGTAATTAATTTGGAAAAGCTACGATATTTGAGAATTCTGATATTTTTTCTATTTGTAATGGAGATAACTTACCTCTTAAACCTATTTCAAATAATTTATAATCGAGATTCTTTAAAAATGTTAGGATCTCAATGGCTTCATATCCAGCTGCCTTACATGAATCTTTGTTGATTTCAGTAATAATGGTGGGTCTATGTGTTATTATAGTGTTTTTGGCTCCTTTAAGTACATTTAGTTCTGCTCCTTCCACATCTATTTTTATACAGTCCACGCTTTTCAATTCCAATGAATTTAATTCAATGTCTAAGGTAGATAGTTCTATTTCTCCTAAATATAGATCATGATCTCCAGAGGGATAAATGCTATTGACTCCCTCATTTATGCCTGGCTTGGTATACAATTTAATGCGACCTGGGACATCCGAAAGCCCTATTTTTCTAGAAAAAAAAGCATCCTTAAATTGAGGGTTTAGGTTAACATTTTCATTTAATTGATTATATAGTTTATCTGCTGGTTCATAGGCAATTACTTTTCCTGTTGTTCTGACTTTTTTAAGGGCCCAAAGAGTATATTCTCCTTGGTTTGCCCCTATGTCTATAAAAGTTTGCCCCCCTTTTAAAATCTTTTCTAAAGTAAATACAGGAGCCCAATCATGAGCACCTCTCCAAAAGATGTCTTTTCCCATTTGTTTAGAAAGATCTGTCTTAAATTTAATTCCTCGAAATGAAAAAGTTCGCCAGGTTGGATTTAAGTAAGTTTTTCCGATAATACGCTTTATAAACACTACTATAAAATACCCTCCTGGAATGAGGTAAAGGTATCGGGTAAAATGTGCAAGAAGGGCTTCGGCCATTGTTATTTATATTTTTTAATTAGAAAGTAATTCTAGAAGCTTATTTTTTCTTAACATTATTGAATAATTTTTGAGGATATGAGTTCTGGACTTCATTGACAAATCATCAAGATCTTTTCTTAAATTTATTTTTTTAATTAGATCAACCAGTTCTTTCTCACACTTGACATTTAGTATTTCACCATTTTTTGCGATAATCTGAGGGATATTATTGACATTTGATCCGATAGGTATACATCCTGACAACATGGCTTCACATAAGGCACAACCAAATCCTTCAAAAAGAGATAATTGAAAGTAAAAAGTTACCTTCCGATACCAATGAGAAAGTTCTTGTTGACTTAATCTTCCAAGAAATTTTAGATTTTTTGGACATTCCTCCATATTCTCCGGTTTAGACATTCCTGCAATAAAAAAGGTGGATTCTGGCAGTTCAGCTGCAATTTTGTAAATTAGGTCTCCTCCTTTTAAAATGTACTGCTCATTTGAGAAAACCGCAAGGAATGAGTGGGGTAACCTATTAATTTCTTCTCCCCATGGCCAATCATCAGGAGAAAAACCATTATTGATTGTAATATATGGAGTAGTTAAATTTGGGAAATGGTATTGAAATCCTTGATTTTTGGCTTTAAGGGATGGAAGAAAATCTAATTTAGTTTTTGCAAGTGATTCACTTACTGGTAATAAACAGTGTGCACTCCTATAAGAAATTCCACAGATGAACTTTAATATTGGGAGTCTTAAGCTTCCATAATTAATCTCAGGAATGGAAGCGCAATCGGTGCCATGTAAAATTATGAAAACTTTTTTTGAAAATATTTTCCCTAAAACACTTGGCCAGAAGGACCAATATCCTCCAAAACTGACTACAATATATTTGACAGAAAGTATTTTTTTCAGAATTGAAAAAAATTGAAGTATAAAATAATACGGTGCCAAGGATTTATTTTGCCAAGGGTAATGGTTGATTGTAACCTTGAAATATTCCTGAAGAATATTGATATCATTTTTCACAAATGACTGAAATGAAGGAGTTACAAATAGAATTTTTATTTTACTCATGATCCATCGAATCCTTTGCCGTTAAAGTGATCCCGACAAATAAAAATAAAATAATTAAATATTGAAAAGTAATGGAAAGTGCTTTCGTTTTGTAATAAGAACTAGGCTCAAAGCGCATCTCTACAGTATGCTCTCCTTCCGGTAGCACTAGCCCTCTTAACAAATAATCAACTCGTAAGATCGGTGTTTCTTCCCCGTCAATAAACGCTTTCCAGCCTTTTGGGTAGTAGATTTCGGAAAAAACGACCAATCCTGCCTTTTCTACAACGGCTTTATAACTCAATGCATCTGGAGCGTAATTTTCTAGGTTAATGGTCCCGCTTCCGGTACTTATGCTTTGATTGCCATTGTCCTGCGCATTATAGGTGGCTGTTTCTTTGGTGTTTATTTTTGCCAATGTTTCTATTTCCTCCTCATTTGAACTTGTTTTGGCAATATTCTCCGGAAACCAAGCAGGACCATTGGCCTCAGGGTTTAAGAATACAGCGTTTTCAGCTCTTCCTGCCAATAGGTATTTCGTGTTAAGCATATTTAATCTTTGAATGCTCTTATAGTCAAAATTTCCTTCTTGGGCTTTTTTGACAAATCCATTGATTTCTGGAAGAAGAATGTGATCAATTAAATCACCATATCTACTCATTTTAGCACCATGGTATCCTCCGATACTATTGAAACGGTAACTCGTTCGGGCATCATTGAATGGGTTTTGAATATTTAACACACGAAAATACCCTTTGTCTGCACTTATTTTATTGTCTGCCGGTGTTGCGGCAAAATGTTGTTCACTTGGATTGTCAATAAAGCTGTCTGTATCTAAGTAACGACTATTGACTCCCCAAAGGTCTATTATTAACACCAAGCCTATACCTAATAGGGCAAAGTTAATTTTTAATTTATTAAGATAGACCATGCCTAATAATATAGCTGGTATCAAAATGAAGATAGCAGACCTTAGCGCATCTGCTCTCAAAAGGCTTTTTCTATCAGATTTCAACGCTTCCATTAACCAGTCCGGATATCCGGGATTACCTGCGGAAGATTGGTAACCGGCCCAAGATGCAAAAACAATCCCAACTAGAATTAAGCCTAAACTTATACCTGTACCAATTAAGAATGGTTTCAAATTTTCTTTCTTTCCTATTCTATCAACTACATTTTCTAGACCTATGGCACCAAATAAAGGAATAACGAAAAGCGTCATTCCTAAGGCCATGGATACGGCTCTAAATTTATTGTATCCGGGTAGATAGTCGAAGATCGCATAATTAAACCAAGCAAGGTTTTTACCCCAAGAAAGCATTAGGGTTAGGACTACCATCGATAGGAATACATTTCTATAGAGTGGAGGGGAAAAGATAATTGCTAGAATAAAAAGAAAAATCATCACTGCTCCACCGTATATCGGACCTCCTGTAAATGGTTGATCTCCCCAATAGGTGGGGGCTCCATTTAGAAATTGGTTTACCTGAGCATTGTCCACACCATTGGATCGAAGGGCTTTCTCCGATGCGGAGTTTTTAGGGACTTCTCCCTGGGATGCCCCACCAAAGTAATTTGGAATAAGCAATGTAAAAGTTTCAAGCTTGCCATTAGACCAATTGAAAGCATATTCCTTGTCTAGACCAGTGTCATTTTGTTCGTCCAGAGGGAGATTTCGCTCTCCTCTAATAGAGTAGGTTCCATATTCCAATACTGAACTCAGCCGCGCAGCATGGCCCATCGCTCCAATAACAGCGGCCAATAGAAGCATAGCAGTGATTTTTGCGAAATCCGGTAATTTTTTTTGTTGATAGGCCAGAACCAATTGGCCTAGGCCATAAACAATGACGAGTAGTAAGGTATAATAAGTAATTTGAAGGTGGTTGAACTTTAACTGCAGCAATACAGCGAATGCTGTCATAACGATGCCCAGTAACTTTTTGCCGCTGAATGCCAAGTGTACGCCTGCCAGTAATAATGGTACAATTCCTATGGCCCAAATTTTAGCGTTGTGGCCGGCCTCCAAACTTAAGAAATTAAAAGTATTCAGTGCAAAAGCCCAAGCTCCTATTATGGCAATATATGGTCTAACTTTAAAACAGATCAGGAGTAAGTACATAGAGACCATTCCAAAGAAAAGTGCACTTATAGGATGGGGAAGGCCGAAGGTAAATACTTTGATTAAGAAATTAGTAATGTCTCCCTTGGGATCCAAATGGATCAAATAAGCCGGCATTCCTCCAAACATTCGGTTGGTCCACAGCGCTTGTTCCCCTGTGCTTTCTCTATGGTCTAAAATTTCCTTCGCAGAACCTTCCCATTGAAGGATATCTGTTTGGAAAATCATCTTCCCTTCAAAAACAATGGGAGAAAAATAAAGTACAACGATCAGGTAAAAGGAAGAAATCGCTAAAAAATGAGGCAATACATCTGCTTTAAAATCAAACTTCATGGTCTAATCGTCTGGAATTAAGTTAGGTTTAAATTCAATACGCAAATTAACAAAAAACACCGGATAATAGTAAATGACTCATGGTCTGCTTAGGTGTAAAGTTTAATAATTAGAAAGTGATTTCTTGAAAATTCTTCATGCTTGCTCAAAAATCCTTAGTTAGAAAAGCCACTTTTTATAATTAAAGATTAAGATTGGTCAACGTGGTAACTTGAAAATCGTACCAATTTAAATATTTTTAAGGTTTGTTTGATTTTTCAATTATGGAATAAAATTGGTCCCAGTGAAAAGTTTCGTAATTCTTGCCTGCTATAAAAACATTTTTAGCCATAGATTGACCCAAGACAGAAACAGGAATTCCCCTGTATTTACGTAAACTTCCCATTAAAAACGGTTTTAGTAGTGGGAAAACTTTTAATACTATTGCTTGAGAAATTCCATACCTGTTGGTTGGGGTCAAAATCATTGAAGGTTGAAAAATACTCAATCGTTCAAATTTCAACGCTTTTAATTCATCTACCAATTCACCTTTAGCTCGCAGGTAAAAAGAACTCGACTTTGAACTTATACCAACGGAAGCCAATAACTCAAAATGCCTGACGCCTGAATTCTTACAGGCTTTCGCAAATTCTAGCACAGCTTGTTTATCAATTTTTATAAATTCCTCTTTACTAACCTTACTAGGCTCTCCTACACCCAATGTGCAAATTGCAATGGTATGACCGGTGAGGAATTCTTTATAGCTATCGGGATCGCTTACATTGATCTGATGTTGAAAAACATAGTCTTTGTTAATGCCAGAAATGGGGGTTCGCCCAAGCAAAGTTAATTGATGTAAATCCTTATGGTCCAGTAGGGCTTTTAAAGCTTCCGAACCTACCGCACCACTGGCACCCAACATGACAATCGAATTTAGGTTGGTTTTTGAAGTCATGATATTTCTAAGATTATTAAATGGATTTCATTATTTGGCATTTAAGCAATATAGTTATTTTATATCAATGGGTTATTTCGGCCTAAGGCTTGTATTCAATAATCATTTTCATTTACCCTGTTTACGTACTTTAGGCTTGGCTGGCTGTGCTAGTTTCAGACAATTTAGAATGGAGGTCTAACAAGTTTTTAAAAAGATGCTTGAAATTTATTAATTTATGATATTCCTACGAAAGGTTGTCAGTTTTAATTAATGTTTATGATGTTGAAAATCAGGGGTTTTACCAAATGAAAATTGCAAGCTAGGGTTACAATGTGAAAAAATTTACTGCATGTATTCCGGGCTCACTGCTGATCATTTCGGTATGAAGGATGGCCCATAATAATGCATTGCAGTGTCTGCTGGATCTTTGTGACCATTGTTACTGTAACCTAATTTGTTCTACAGTACTTTTGGGTATAAATTAAAGACATGTTGAAACAATACTTTCCCATTTTAGATTGGCTTCCGGATTACAAAAAATCCTATCTCTCAGGAGATATCGGAGCAGGATTGACTGTAGGTATCATGCTTATTCCTCAAGGAATGGCCTATGCAATGATAGCCGGATTACCGCCTGTTTTTGGACTTTACGCTTCTTTGATCCCCCAGATTGTTTATGCCTTGATGGGCACCTCCAGACAATTGGCCGTAGGTCCGGTAGCTATGGATTCCCTTTTAGTTGCCTCTGGCCTTGGTGCACTTGCCCTTTCGGGGATTGATGAATACATTGCCATGGCTGTTTTTTTGGCCCTATTTATGGGTTTAATACAATTAGGTCTGGGGCTGTTACGTATGGGGTTCCTGGTGAATTTCCTGTCAAAACCTGTTATTAGTGGATTTACCTCTGCTGCAGCCATTATTATTGGATTAAGTCAGTTAAAGCATCTTTTAGGAACTGATATTGAGGGAAGCAATCAGATCCATATATTGTTGATAAATGCCCTAGCCACACTATCTGAAACCAATTGGATTGCCTTGGCTATAGGCATCTTTGCCATTGTGGTTATAAAATCGATCAAGCATTTTAATAGCCGAATACCAGCTGCCTTGGTAGTGGTGGTTTTGGGAGTTTTGACTGTTTATTTTTTTAACTTAAATGAGCAAGGGGTTAAAATTGTTGGTGAGGTTCCAAGTGGTTTGCCATCTTTTAAATTACCTGTTTTAGGTTTTTCCAGAGTTACTGAGCTTTTGCCCATAGCCTTAACACTCTCATTGATTGCATTTATGGAAGCCATATCTGTAGCCAAAGCCATTGAGGAAAAGCATTCAGATTATAAGGTGGATTCCAATCAAGAGTTAATTGCTCTTGGAACAGCTAATGTTTTGGGGTCTTTATTTCAGTCCTATCCCACAACTGGGGGCTTTTCTAGGACAGCTGTCAATGACCAAGCAGGAGCTAAAACCGGTGTTGCTCCTGTGGTAAGTGCATTGGTAGTAGGTTTAACTTTATTGTTTTTAACACCTTTATTTTATTATTTACCCAATGCCGTATTGGCTGCTATCATTATGGTTGCTGTATTTGGGCTAATTGATATTAATTACCCGGTAGAACTTTTTAGAAACAGAAGAGATGAGTTTTATCTCTTGCTAGCAACTTTCTTAATCACTCTTACTGTGGGTATCAAGGAAGGGATATTACTTGGCGTACTAATTTCATTATTGTTATTGGTGTACAGGACTTCAAGGCCTCATATCGCTGTTCTTGGAAGAATTAGAAACACGGATTATTTCAAAAACATAGCCCGGTTTCCTGAAGAAACCGAAACCTATCCCAATATTTTAATTATTCGATTTGATGCTCAGTTGTACTTTGGAAATAGGGAATATTTCAAAAAAGAATTACAAAATCAACTCGAACAAAAAGGGAAGGAATTGAAGTTTATTATTCTGAATGCAGAGGCCATCAATTATATTGACAGCAGTGCCATTCATATGTTGCGTCAGCTAATTCAAGAATTAAATAGTAAAGGAATTAAACTCTTGGTAGCAGGGGCCATTGGTCCTGCGCGAGATATCTTTTATAGTAGTGGTCTTATCGATGCCATAGGAAAGGATAATTTTTTCGTTCAGACCAATGAGGCATTTGAACATTGTAACCCCTCGCATGAAAAAACAGCTATTGAAGACAGAATCTCCCTTCAATCCAAAACATAAATTCGTACTAATGATAAATTGGTTGGTGGGTTACAAGAAATTTATACAGTGCTGAATTTATTTGATCTATCTCCAGCTAGGCTGGTAGGGGGTGGAGAACCTTAATTTCAAACGAATTAAAATTGCAGTAATAAGCCTCATTTCTAATTAGAAAATTAATTATCAAGCAGATATGGGACATCAATTTTTATTATACTAAAGTAATGAAGAAAGCAGAAGACTTAAATGACCAGCTGCTATTATCTTAGCCATAATGCTTTTAGAAAGAGCTAAAAATTTCTTTGGGAGGGTGAATCAAACCATTTGTTATTGATATAATATCCCAGTGAAAGCTCATGGCTATTATTGGTGTAATTGCTTTTGCTATTAAGGTTAAAGTCGTAAGCATAACCCATTCTGAGTTCTTGAGTAATAAATATATCCAATAACAAAGCAAGGGCTTTCCTATTGTTTCCAATTTCAGAAATGGAAGCCTGGTTTTTGACCAACCCTGACCTGAAGGAAGTGCCTATCCAATAATTTTCTCTTAGGAGAAACATCGCATTGATATCAAAACTTGTTGGACCATTCAGTTCTTCACGAATTAAAATTGAAGGTTTAAGGGAAACTGCATTGGATAAAGGCAATAGTGCCCCCAATTGATAATAAAAATGGTAATTGTGTGTGGCTACTGCCAGATTTTTGTTTTCTAATATGTTTTGCCCCACTAAATTATAAGCACTTACACCGGTGAAGAACTGTGGCGTATGAAAAAATATGCCAAGGTTTAAATTGGGAGTAATGGCACTTATTTTACCTTGAGGTATGCCAGGGTCACTTGGGTCATCCGGTTGATATTGACTTGCGTCAAGGCCATAAGAAGCAATACCTGAGCTCACGCCCAAGCTTAAATAACTACTATAGGACAATTGGACACTATAAGCGTAAGTAAGGAGTAAATTCTGAATATCACTTGCTCCAAATTTGTCTGAATTAATTTGTATACCAAAACCCATGGTTTGCTCTAAATTTCCAATATCTGCAGCAATAGAAAAGGTTTGTGGGGCACCTTCAAAGCCACTAAACTGACTTCTGTAAGTAGCTTGAACAAAAGGGTCTATTTTGTATCCAGCATAGGCGGGATTGATATGTAAGGGGTTAAATACATATTGACTATACTGAGGAAGTTGTTGTGCCTGAGTAGCGGTTAGTGAAAAGAAAACACTAACGGTTAAAAGAATGCGATGTAAAGTTATTGGCTTCATAATTTATTTAATCACTTGTACCCAGCCCTTGTATTGTTTCTCTTTCTTATCAAAATCTACGCCTTTAACTTGATAATAATAAGTTCCAGGCAATAAACCTTCAGCATACCAATTGTTTTGATAATCTTTAGAAGAATAAACGATGTCCCCCCAGCGGTTAAATATTACTAATTCAAGCCGTTCAAATCTATGGGCGGCCCTAATTACAAAAGTTTCATTTTTCCCGTCTCCATCTGGTTTGAATACATTAGGAATAAATAGGGGAAGGATTGTTTTTACTTCAATTGATGTGTTGTTCTCTGGCAATATATCTTGTCCATCAGCACTCACCTCGGCCCTGTTTCTGATCCTTCCATCGCCAATAGCCTTGACAGTTAAGGTGATGGTTAGGGTTGCATCCACATCAAACTGAGGTACATTCCAAACCAGTAAATCATCCGCTTGCGTAAAAGTAGGTGAAGAAAGTAATCCTTCAGTATCAAACACTGCTGACTCGTAAGCTAATTGTGCAGGTAAAAAATCCACAATCCGCACATTGTCGGCTGGGTCAGGTCCGTTGTTGGTCACTGTTATTTGGTAATCAAAAGAACTACCATCATTCACTGTGGTGTTAAAGGAAGTCTTTTCTATGGCCATGTCAACCATTTTGGGCCTTACCTGTAACTCTTCACTTTGAATTGTTTGGTCATAATTTTCTACCTTAATGTTAACTTCATTCGTAAAGTTTCCATCTATGGTTGGCATTACCGACAATCCCAACTCAACCGTTTCTTCAGGTGCAAGATTACTTATTTCCCAAGTATTGGAAGGACTTAAGGCAGGACTGGCAGAAAGAAGCATCAGTTCTTCAGGTAATATCTCTGTTAGAATAATTTTGTCAAGACTAAATGTGCTGGTGTTTTTTAAGCGAACGGTATAATTTACTATATCACCCGGCAATGCCTGTGTTCTATCAATTGTTTTTGCTGCATCAATAGAAATGCCAATAACGGATAGGATTATATTGGCTTCACTGCAATTGGCAGGAACATCTTCTTGGCAAATGCTGTAACGAACGATGTAATTACCTGCTGTGATGTCTTCAGGTAATGAAATAACACCTTCTGTATCCATACTGTACCTGTTATCCAATGTAACATTATTCCCATCTTCATCTTTGATGCTTAAGACGCTAATTCTTATATCTTCAGGTAGGATTGGTTTATTTTTAAGGCTGTCATTCAATAATATTGTAGGTAGTAAGTAAGATTCATAATTAATTAGTGGCCCATAATAATCATCATTTGCTACAATAGGAGCAACTAAAACTTCAATAGTTAGCTCATTGCTTATAAAATCACCACATAATTCATCAGAGGTTGTCCTTCTAAAGCTTGTTGTTTCTAAGAGCGGCTTAGGTGAATAGTCCTTCCTTTTAGCGCCTTCAATAATTTCCCATTCCGAGCCTTCTGTTTTCTGTTCCCATATATAAGTGAATTTCCCGGAACCTCCTTGTGGTTCAGTGCCAATGATTTCTTCCGGTTTTTCCATCTGATACAACGTTTGTTCAGCGGAAATCATATTATTTTCAACCTGAGTATGTATCAATACTTCTACTGCTAACCTTTCATCCGAAAAACAAGTGCCATTGGATTGTGTGGCATAGTATGTCCTACCATTTTGGAGAATTGTTTCCTCGGGGAGTATTTCTTCACCAAGAGGGGAAGTATGCCATTGAATATTTGTACCCTCAACCACAAGTGATGCCAGGGTGTACTGGCCAGGGCTACAAAATTCTTGAATAGCATTGCCTTTAGGAACCTCCGGCACATCAGTCAAGTTAATTGTAACAACTGTGCTTTTTTCACCTGAGCATATTCCTGTAATAGTGTATTCAAAGGTATAAGTGCCGGGGGACAGATCATCCGATGACCAAGTGTTTTCTATTAAATTACCACTATTAGTGATTTCTTTCCAAGTACCATAATTGTCATATGGCCCGCTCAAATAATCAAATAAGTTTATTATTTCTCCTTTACAAATCTCAACTTCCTGACCTTCTCCGGCATCAGGATTTAGACTTGAGGTATCAATTGTAAATTCAAGGGTTTTGTTTACACAAGACTCAGGATTGTTATCGCTGATCTGGACATAGTATGTACCTGCATTTGCTGATAAATTAAATGATGGAAATTCCAGACGAGAATTTGTGCTTAAAATGTTTTCTGGATCACCCTCTTTGTACCATTCAAATTCGAGGAAATCCAGGTTTTTAATTAAAAGTGCTCCATTTTCACCTTCACATAGGTTTTCAGGAATGATTTTAGGTAAATTCTCTCCTTTTACTTGTACTGAAGTGTTGGTCAGGTTCCCACAAGCATCTTCTAACTGCAGTTTATATCGGCCTGATTCAAGCCCCTTAAACAATGGATCTTCCCCATTGTCAATGATAAAAGGGAGGCCATCTTTTTCAACGATCTTATAGGTAATGGGAAGGTAGCCTTCTGCATTCACTGAAACCTCGTAGTTATCTCCGCTACATTTAAAGGTATTGATACTATTGAAGGTGCTTTTTTCTTTAATCTCAAAGGTTTTTAATGTTTCCAAACAATATGTGATCTGGGGCCTATTTACCATCATGTCTTCACCCATTTTCCAGATGTTCAATGACTTTACCAATCTTAATGTTCCCGAATAATTTTGATTGATATTGGTGGCTCCATTGACCAATAAAATTGCGTTCTCATTTGTCAATGGATCTGTAGGGTTATATACTTGGCCGGTTTCAGGATGGCCCCATTCACCGGATGAAGGATCTAATTTTTGGATTCCGAATAGCGGGGCTTGGCCATTGGTTGAATTGTCTTCATGTTTCAAGAAGATGTTAAAGGCCCCACAATTTTCAATAATATCAATTTGATTTTCAATTACCTCAATTCCTTCAATGGTAACCTTGGTGAGATGGGTGGTTTTGCAGCTTGTATAGGAGGTGAATTCATATTCTCCTTCTGGAAGACTGTTCATATAAAACCTTCTGGGATCTACACTACTGATGTTATTGGTGACATCTAAGGGCAAAGAGCCACTAAATGAAGCCGGTGCACTTGTTAGTTCTACGGTGGTAAATTCAAAATCAAAGCTGTTCAATTGTACAGAGCCCATATCCGGCCCACAACCTTTATAAACCGTAGCCCCCGGGCCGCTTAATTTGTCTAATAGTTCTTTAGAAATACTTGCAGTATGCCCACAAGCATCTTCTAATGTAAAGGCATAATTCCCTGTAGGAATAGGCATATCAGTAGAGCCGAAAAAAATATTTTCTTCGGTAAAAGGACCTGGATATTGGGAATTAAAGATTTCAGGGTCAAATCCATCCGGAAATTCGGTAAAATTTATTGTAAATGGTGCGGTGAAATTGGAAGGTTTAATGGATAGTCTTCTTTTACCACAAGACCCTGCACCCCACAAAAGGTCATTTGAAATAGTCAACTTTCTATCAATTGAAATTCCCTCTAATGTGGAAACTTGCCCACAATTATCTGTGATTTTCAGGTCGTATGTATAGGCTTCGTCATAATAGAAAGGGAGGGTATTGAAAAATATGTTTTCTGAAGGATCACCGGTTGTGATTTCTGTATTGATTTCTTCGGTTGTCCCCATCGGTGTATGGACCACATAATTGACATATAATGGGTATGATATACTAGCTCCAACGGACTTTACTAAGTGGCCAACATTAATTTCGTTACAACTATTAAGCGTGTTTTCAAACCCTTGATAGTTTTCATCAATAAAAAACGCAGCCTTTTGAATCTCAAAAGATTGAGAAAGTCTATCTCCACATTCATCGGTAACAATTATTGTATAAGCTCCTTCCATAAGGTCTTCAAACACATTGCTTTCTTGAGCAGGTCTTTCAGAGGGACCTAATAATTCATATGAGGCAGGCGCTCCTTCATTAACAAATACTTCTATACTACCCAATTCGTTTTCACAGATTGTTTTTGAAATTACGGTAAATGACAACGGGTTATATACAGAATTTAATGTTTCCTCCACGGAAATTTCTTGAGGGCTGTCATCGATTGTAAAGTTGGCACTTAGCTTATATAAACCTGCATCTAATCCTTCGAAAAAACCATTTGCGTTGCTTGCTAGAAGCGTTTCACTTGGAAGCTGAAATAAGTTGTAGACCAAATTCCCCGCATTGTCTGAATTCTGAAGCAATGCTGTGATGCGTCCATTGCCTGAGCAGGAAGGGTCTTGCTTTTCTAAATCTATAGTGGGTTCTGTTTGTGCCATTAAATTGGAATGAAGCCCAATCGCAAGCAAAAACAAATAAATAAGGTGCACATTCTTTGAATGTGGGGTGATCATTTGATTGATTTTCATTAACACTGGTTTTACCTAGTGATGTTTTAAAGGATCGATTAAACTATTTAGTTTTTTAATTAAACTGAAAATTATTTTGCAACAGGGTTAAATTGCTTCAAATTCAACAGCTTAATTGGTTTTGTCAATTTAAAGGAAACGCATTATTTTATGCTTCCTTCTTATTCAATATTTCTAAGGTGTCTATTGAAAAGCGCGGCACCTAAATTTATTTTCGTTATAAAGAAACGCAAATAAATCTCATTTGGATTACACTGCTTTACAATATAAATATCTCTTCCAACCTATATCATTTACGCTATTAAAAATTTATCAGTTGAACCTGTATTCACAATTATAAGGCCAATAATAAAAAAAATAGAGGGCGTTAAGCGTAAAAAATTTATACTATACTAAAAAAAATCAATAATACTGGCGGTTAATTGGGTTAATCTACAATATCTGTATTTATATATCCGGAAACATTCGTAGTGTCTAAAGAATTTACGATAGCTTTTAATAAGGCAAGCACAAACTTGTCTTTTATCTTTGACTCAAGAAATGTCGGGCCATAAATTGTCTGAGACCTCAGCAATACTGTCATTATTTTGCCAAGGGTCACGGTATCTTGACTTCTTAATAATGAAGGGTTTTGATAAAACCTTTCAGCTTCGGACTTCCAAGAAAGCCAATCAAAGAGAGGGACTAATCTTAATTTCAATACGGCATCCAATAACTTCACATGAATTCCGTTCAAGCCGATACCACTTAAAGTAATACCACTTAAATCGTTAATTCCGTGAAATTTTTCAGTTTTATAGAAACTCATTTCCATTTCCTGAATAAGATTTACCAAGGGCATCAGTTTTCTTCCGTCAAGGCTGTTACAATGATCAGAAAAATTTCCAATTGGAATAAAAAGCGGGGTTTGGTCCTTTATCATTATTAAATAGTTTATAGTTTAAATGATAATTGTTTGATACTGTTTGAATTGAGTTTGTAAGTAACAACATTTTTTTGATCAATAAAATACCCTGATCAGGGTATTTTTGTATACCAAATGCAACATTTTGTCTTTTTCCTAATGAAAAAGATAAAATTTCATGACTTATGCTATTATAAACGTCTTTTAAAGAATGTACGTATTCTTTTAAGGTATTAGATGTACTTGCTTAAAAAAAATCTCTATTTTTGTTGATTCTAAACGAAAATGACATGTTCGATAATCTCAGTTTTAAATTAGATAGAGCTTTTAAAACCTTAAAAGGTACAGGGAAGATTACAGAAATAAATGTAGCTACCACTGTTAAGGAAATTCGGAGAGCCCTGATCGATGCTGATGTAAATTATAAAGTAGCCAAAGAGGTTACTGACAAAATTAAAGAGGAGGCATTAGGCAGAGATGTGTTGATAGCAGTTTCTCCGGGTCAGTTGTTGGTTAAGATTACTCAGGAAGAATTGACCCAGTTGATGGGAGGAGCTAAGGAGGAAATTAACCTTAAGGGAGACCCTTCTGTAGTGTTAATTTCTGGTTTGCAAGGTTCAGGTAAAACCACATTTTCCGGAAAATTAGGGACTTATCTTAAAAAACAAGGTCGTCAAGTATTATTGGTGGCCTGTGATATTTACCGTCCTGCTGCAATTGAGCAATTAAAAACCCTTGGTGAGCAAATTGGTATAGAGGTTTATGCCGAGCCGGGTAATCAAAATGCTTTAGAAATTGCTTCTAATGCCATTGAATATGCTAAGAAATCAGGGAAAAAGACTGTTATCGTAGATACAGCAGGTCGTTTGGCTGTAGATGAGGTAATGATGGATGAGATTTCTGCTTTGAAAGAAAGCTTGAATCCTTCAGAGACATTATTCGTAGTCGATTCAATGACCGGTCAGGATGCTGTCAATACTGCCAAAACCTTTGATGAAAGGCTGGACTTTGATGGTGTAGTACTAACCAAATTAGATGGTGACAGTAGGGGTGGGGCAGCCATTTCAATTCGTCATGTTGTTAATAAGCCAATTAAGTTTATTTCAACAGGCGAGAAGATGGAAAACCTTGACCTGTTTTACCCTGATCGTATGGCTCAGCGAATTCTGGGTATGGGTGATGTGGTTTCCTTGGTTGAAAAAGCCCAACAATCATTTGATGAGGATGAGGCCAAAAGACTTAATGCGAAAATCAGGAAAAACCAGTTTGATTTCGATGATTTTCTTTCCCAACTTGATCAAATCAAGAAGATGGGAAATATTAAAGATCTTTTGGGTATGATACCGGGTATGGGCAAAGCTATTAAAGGTTTGGATATTGATGACGAATCTTTTATTCCTATTGAAGCTATCATCCGAAGTATGACTCCGGATGAAAGAGGTAACCCATTAATAATTGACGGAAGTCGCAGGAGAAGAATCGCAAAAGGAAGTGGACGGACTATCCAAGAGGTTAATAATCTTATGAAGCAGTTTGCTGATATGAGAAAGATGATGAAACAAATGAATAAAATGGGTGGCGCTCAAAAGGCATTGGGTGCCCTAGGTGGAAATATGAGAAGAAGATAATTCTCATTAAATTATAGAAATAAAAGAGGGCTGAAAACATTGTTTTCAGCCCTCTTTTATTTCTATAATAGGTTTTTTTCAATTGGTGATAAAAAAAGGCAACATCCATGGATGCTACCTTTTTTTATTGGAAGCCGGAATATGATTACTTCTTATAGGTAACAGATTTCACAGCATCAATTGTCCTTTTTACGTTTGGAAGCGTTGCTTCAATATAGGTAGGTGCATAGCTCAATGGAACGTCCATTGAATTTACACGTATAACCGGTGCATCAAGAAAATCAAAGGCTTGTTTTTGAATGTTGTAGGCAATGTCTGCAGACAACGCCGCAACAGGGTTTGCTTCTTCAACAATTACACATCTGTTGGTTTTCTTAACAGAGGCAATAACAGTTGGGTAGTCGATTGGTTTTACTGTTCTTAGGTCTATAACCTCAGCATGAATATTGTCTTTTGCCAATTCATCAGCTGCTTGGTAAGCTACCTTCATCATTTTACCAAAGGAGACAAGGGTAACATCATCTCCCTTTCTTTTGATTTCGGCCACCCCCAAAGGAAGTAAATATTCACCTTCAGGTACTTCACCTTTATCGCTATACATTACTTCTGATTCCATAAAAATAACAGGGTTGTTATCTCTGATGGAAGCTTTCAATAATCCTTTGGCGTCATATGGGTTGGAAGGAACAACAACTTTTAATCCTGGGGTGTTTGCAAACCAGTTTTCAAAATTAGAAGAGTGGGTAGCACCCAACTGACCAGCATTTCCAGTTGGTCCTCGGAAAACGATGGGAACACTGTATTGACCTCCCGACATGGCGAGCATTTTGGCTGCTGAATTTACCAATTGGTCCATTGCTACCAATGAAAAATTAAATGTCATAAACTCTATTATAGGTCTAAGACCATTCATGGCAGCACCTACGCCTAATCCTGAAAATCCAAGTTCCGAAATAGGAGTGTCTAATACACGGTCCGGACCAAACTCGTCCAGCATTCCTTGGCTTGCTTTGTAAGCACCGTTGTATTCAGCAACTTCTTCTCCCATAAGAAACACATTTTTATCGCGTCTCATTTCTTCGGACATTGCATCCCGAACGGCATCTCTGAATTGTATTTCTTTCATTTATATACAAAATTTTCTATCCTCGTAAAAATAGAAAGGAATCTTTCAATTAACAAGTTTGGCATCTTTTAAAGGTTGTTTTCTTATAATTAAAAATAACTGCTCACAAACTTTGATAAATTCATAAGTCGCTAAAGCATTAATTGATAGGTGGCAGATAGAGGAATAAAAATAAAAAGTGCGGTTTTTTTTATTTTTATGAAATAATAATTTTATCTACAATGAATTGGGAAAGGAGGTTTGTTTTTCATTGTCAATTGTCTTTGATTTGCCCTCCAAATAAGATGAAAATTTACATTCTATGGTCAAAATAGCTTTGATTAGTGATACCCACAGCAGCCTTCCTGAAAATGCAATTCAATCATTGGAGGAAGTGGATGAAATTTGGCATGCTGGAGATGTTGGAGACCCCATGATATTGGAAAAATTACCCAAAAAGCCATTATTAAGGGCAGTATTCGGGAATATCGATGACCAACACCTAAAGAGAGAACTTCCTGAAGAAGTGCTTTTCGAAAGTGGAGGAGTGAAAGTGTTTATGATTCATATCGGCGGAACACCACCACGATATGCAAAAGGAGTAAAAGCTAAAATCAAAAATCACCAACCCAACTTATTTGTATGTGGACATTCTCATATTTGCAAGGTGGTGCAAGACAAAGAATTGGGTGTGCTATATATGAATCCCGGGGCTATTGGCAATCACGGATTTCATCAAATAAAAACAATGTTGACTTTTGAATTGGATCAAACCGTCAAAAACCTCAAGGTAATTGAACTAGGAAAAAGAGGCAGGATATAAAAAAACCCGATGTTATTCGGGCTTCTTTATTTTTTTTATTTGCTTGAAGAAAATTCTTTCTTAATTTCTTCTACATCTACATTTTTGAGGACAGGCTGAGCACTCAATAATTTGATTTTTTGTACCCTTGCATTCTGTGCCTGTCTTTTTCTTCTTAATTTTCTTTTTAAAGTAGTAACAGCCATTGTATTGTTTGTTTTTTGTTCTCGCTTGAAATGAAGGGCAAAGGTAAGTAAAATATTAATTAAATACAGGAATTAATTAAAGAAGTTGGGTTTAGCCCCCAAATTGCCCTGATAATATCCTCCAATATACTTTTTAATTTTTTAACTTTGGCCAAAATTCCAGAGGATGAGCAAACAAAAACCAGGGATACCTAAAGGTATGCGCGATTTTGGCCCTAAAGAAATGGCCCGAAGAAACTATATTTTTAATACCATACAGGATACATTCAAATTATTTGGGTACCAGCAGTTGGAGACACCAACAATGGAAAACCTTAGTACCTTGACGGGGAAATATGGAGATGAAGGAGACCAGCTTTTGTTTAAAGTACTAAACAGTGGTGCGTTTTTAAAGAAGGTGGATTCTGAAACTTTTAAAGCCGGAGAAAGCAAAGTGTTACCTAAGATTTCAGAAAAAGGTTTGAGATATGATCTCACAGTACCATTTGCAAGGTATGTGGTCATGAATCAAAATGAAATAACTTATCCCTTTAAGCGTTTTCAAATGCAGCCCGTTTGGAGAGCTGATCGACCACAAAAAGGGCGATATAGGGAGTTCTATCAATGTGACGCAGATGTGGTGGGGACTGATAGTTTAATTTGTGAAACAGAAATTCTTTGCATGATAAAAAGGGTTTTTTCAGATTTTAAACTAAATGACTATGATATCAAGATCAACAATAGAAAGATTCTTACCGGAATTGCTGAGGTGATTGGCGCTTCCGGAAAAGAGGCCGATCTATGTGTGGCCATTGATAAATTGGATAAAATTGGATGGGAAAAGGTGAAAGTAGAATTGAAAGAGCGAAACTTTTCTGAAGATGCCATTGAAAAATTGTCACCGATCCTTTCACAAAATGAAAAAAACAATGTGGGTTGGTTACAGTTTTTGAAAAAATACCTTGCGGAAAGCGAGATAGGTTTAAAGGGAATTAATGAACTTGAAGAGGTGTTTTCCTACCTAAGTAAGATGGGAGAAAACCAACATCATGTGGTGTTTGATCCTGTTTTGGCCAGAGGCCTGTCTTATTATACTGGAGCGATATTTGAAGTGAAGGTCAATGGAGTTGGGATTGGTTCTGTAAGTGGAGGAGGTAGATATGATGATCTTACTGGTGTTTTCGGCCTAAAAGGAGTTTCCGGCGTTGGTTTCTCATTTGGAGTGGATCGGCTATATGACGTGCTTGAAGAGTTAAATATCTTTCCTGATGATGAAGTAGAACGTACACAAATAATGTTAGCCTATTTTGGTGAAGAAGAAAAAGAGGCTTGCTTAGGTGTATTGGCTGCTTTAAGAAAGGAAGGCATTGCTGCTGAAATTTATCCTGATTTGGTAAAAATTAAAAAGCAGTTTAACTACGCTGGCAAAAAGAGTATTCCATATGTAGGCGTAATGGGTTCGGAGGAAATAGAGAACAATACCATTAGCTTGAAAGACATGACAAGTGGTGAACAAGAAAGTCTAAGTCTAGCAGATGTAGTTAAAAAAATAAAGAAGGTCTAAATAAATGACTTATTGCTTAACATCATTCCTTCCATTTGATGGTGGGGAAATTTACTTTGTAAAGGAGTTTAAGCTATAAATAAAATAGGTAATAAAATAATTTTGATTTAAAAAGAAAGCATATGTTTGACATGATGAATATAATGAACAAGGTGAAGGAGGCTCAAGCCAAAATTAAAGCCACCCAAGCTGAATTGGTGCATTTACAAGCAGAAGGTGAAGTGGGGGCCGGTATGGTCAAGGTAATCGTAAATGGTGAAAGAAGAGTGTTAGACATAGAAATTGATTCCAGTTTGGTCAATGAAAAAGACAAGGATATGATGAAGGATCTGATTGTTGGGGCAACCAATAAGGCCTTGGAGAATATAGATGTGAAAATCAAAGAAAAAATGAGTTCTGCCACCGCAGGTATGATGCCTAATATTCCGGGTATGGATTTTGGAAGCATGATGTAATGAAAGAGGCTGCTATTGTTATTTTAAATTACAATGGGGAAGCCATGCTGCAGAAATATTTGCCTCAAGTAATAAGCAATAGTGTTTATGATATTGTTGTCATAGATAATGGTAGCAATGATGGATCCATTTCTTACCTTCAAAGAGATTTTCCTGAAATAAGATTGGTGTTGCTAAGTGAAAATCACGGGTACAGCAAAGGGTATAATCTAGGGTTAAAGGAATTAAAAGATGCCTATTCCTTTTACCTGCTTCTCAATTCAGATGTGGAAGTTTCAGATGGCTGGGACCAAACTCTAGTTGGCTATCTTTTACAAAATCCGAAAGTGGCAGCCTGTCAGCCCAAAGTGCTTTCCTTGAAGAAAAAAGGTTACTTTGATTATGCAGGTGCTGCAGGTGGTTTTTTAGATCAGCTTGGCTATCCATTTTGTCGAGGAAGGATTCTCCATTTATTGGAAGAAGATCAAGGGCAATACGATGATTCTATTGAAGTAGACTGGGCCTCGGGGGCCTGTTTTTGTGTTAAATCAGCAGTTTTCCATGATCTTGGAGGTTTTAATCCTTTTTATTTCTCTCATATGGAGGAAATTGATCTGTGTTGGAGGATGAGGAATAAAGGTTATAAAATTCATCACTGTGGAGCAACGAGTGTTTATCACCTTGGAGGAGGCACCTTGTCTCAAGTAAACCCTTTGAAAACTTACCTTAATTTTAGAAACAGTTTATATATGCTGAAAGGTAATCTAGAGTTAATCGGTTTTATTAAAGTTTTGATTTTGCGAATGATTTTGGATGCCGGGGCTTTTATGCATCTGCTATTGACCAAGGGAGTGCCCCACAGTTGGGCAATAATAAGGGCCTATCGGGACTTTGTTATCAATCGTGATGCATTGAGATATCGCCAGTCTCAAAAGGTAAAAAAACATACTTCAGCAAAACCACTTGCTGTTTACTGCATCATATGGTCTTATTATCTCAAAGGAAAGAAAAAATATTCTGAGATGAATTAATCAAATAAAGCCGGGTTATTCATTCTCCTTAAATAAGTTCTTATTTTCATTAGCATCCCAAGTGTCACATACAGAATGATGGGAGAACCCAATGTAATGAAAGAACTGTAAATAAAAAACAATCGAATGCTGTCAATAGGGAAATGAAGTTTTTCTCCTAATTTTGAGCAAACCCCGAAGGCTCGTTCTTGGAAGAATAATTTTATATTTTCCATGTTAATGACCATTTAAGCGTTCTAAGAATTAAAATTAAAGCAACTTATTGATAATAAATTGGTTAACCTATGAATATGGTGAAAAAATACATTGCCTTTTTTATCTTATGTACGACAATTGCAAGCTATTCTTGTAATGTTGTACAAGTTAAAAAAAAAGCAGATAACCAAAAAATTTATTTAGACCCAAATAATTTAGAGCGTTTAGGTGATTCAGTAAGGTTTGATTTAACTGTAATTCTCCCAAATGCCATGCTATTAAGGAATGAAACCTACGCTTTATTTCCTTATTTCAAGTATGATAATGAAACGTATTTTTTTGAGAAAAAGTTAAGGGTAAAAGGGGATACCCTTGATGTTTATTCGAGCGTGAAGTTAACAGAAAGCTATACCATGCCTTTTGTGAATGGTATGGAAAATGGCAGTTTATATGCCAAAGGAGAAGTTTCAAATAACCAAGGTGTGAGGCAGTATGAGACAGAGGAAGTTCTTGTTTCAACAGGGATAATAACTACTGCCTCTCTTTCCCAGATAGGACAATATCGCGGTCAGGAACAATATCCCGTCTTGGGTTTATGGATAGAACCCTACCAACAGGAAACCGTTGGCATGCTTTCAAAAAATAACTTTAAGGATTTGAAGGATGCTTTTTCTTCCTATAGTGGGATACCATTTACTGCCAAAGCTCCCTTTTTAAAGGTCTTGGAAGGTCCAGGCGATTGGACCTATAAATTAAAGAAATTAAAAGCTTTGCCCTCATTTGGTAAAGTCCAGCGAGAGGTCTTGAACCCATTTGTCCAAAAGGCAGTTCATGCACCCCGGGACGGTGAAGGTATATCTGATCTTCAGCTTTCTATTTTAAGTAGAAGTATTCGCAAAGGACAGGTTCCTGCCGATACCTTGTCTGAAAATGATTATATTCGGGCAGTGGATATGGAACCTGGATGGAATGAAAAAGAGGAGATTTTAAGGGCCATGGTAGAAGTTTATCCAAGTGCTTTTGCTTTTAATAATCTCGGTTTTGTTTTTGCCAATAAGGCAAATAGAACCAGAAATACCAAAGACAAAAACCAGTTGCTGGAAAATGCACTTTTTGCCTTCAATCGGTCTAATGCTATTTTTGAGAACCCATATGCGGTTTATAATTTAGGGATAGTATTTTGGTTATGGGAAGATAAATTTAGTGCCTACAATAGTTTTTATCGGGCTTTTACGCTTACGGAGTTTGATGAAATTAAAAAAGTACATCAAGCAGCTTTGGGAGCAGTTTCTATATTCAATGGAGATTATAGATTGGCTGTAATCCACTTGAACAATGCTGAGAAAAGTCCGGTAAACCTTTTTAATCAGGGTTTAGCAAATGTTTTGTCAGGAGATTATTACAATGCTACAATTCAATTTGAAAATAGTGCCATACAAAATATGAGCAATGGCTTTCCTTTTTATGGCTTAGCAATAATTGCTGCCAGAAATGGTGAGGAAACAAAGCTTTATGAAAACCTTAAAAAAGCCATTATCCGAAATCAATTTTTGAGAGATCGGGCGGCCGCTGACTATGAATTTGCAGCCTACCATAATAAAGAAGGTTTCAAAGAGGTGATTAGGTGAAATGAAAAAAATTAAAATGAAACAGATTGTTGGTGTAGACATTGGAGGATCACATATTAGTGCAGGGCTTTTGGATAACCAAAGTTCAAGTATTCTGGATGAAAAGATTTCAAGAATGCCGGTGGATTCTTTAGGTACCAAACAGGAAATCTTAAATGCTTGGATCGACTGTATATTGTCTTTGAATATCAAAAAAGATGCCTGTCTAGGCATTGCAATGCCTGCCCCCTTCGATTATGATCAAGGGATTTCTTTGATTTTAGATCAGGGGAAATACAGGTCTCTTTATCAGGTTAATCTTAAAGAGGCACTTGCTCAAAGACTAAAACTTCCTGTGGAAAATATCGCCTTTATTAATGATGCTGCTGCTTTTTTACAAGGAGAGGCTTTTGTAGCCGGTTGGCCTAACCAAGAGAGGCTGATGGGAATCACCTTAGGTACAGGGCTAGGAGGTTCCTATAAGTTTGGTGATAAAGCTGAAGATGGTGCATTTTGGTCGGTGCCTTTTAAAGGAGGTATTGCAGAAGATTTAATTAGTACGTCATTTTTTGTAAGGTGGGCAAAAGAAACCTTTGACATTGAAGTGGATGGTTTGAAAATACTGCTGGCAATGCCAGAATGGAGATCGGACACTTTAAATGTTCTCAAAGAATTCGGTCAAAATTTGGCCGAACTGATGCTATTGCAAATGGAAGGAAAAGCGATCGATAAAGTTGTGATCGGAGGGAATATGGTAAAAGCAGGAGATTTATTTTTGCCTGAAGTAAAGCGAGTTTTGAGTGCCAATAAGGCCAATCCGGAAATTTTTATAAGTAAATTGGGAGAAAAAGCGGCGATGATAGGAGCCGCCAGTTTGTTTGAAAAAAAACAATAAAAAAAATCATTATCTTTTGAGCATTATTTAAAAGAGCAATTTTTATTACTTTGTTTAATTATAGAATAGAATGAAAATAGAGAAAGATTTATCTAAAGCAGCTATTTTTAAAACGGTTGATGATTGGTTAGCAGCCGAAGGCTTTCAAATTATAAACCAAGACGAAACCAGACCCTGGGGTGGTTTTTTTGTTATCAATGAAGACCAAATCAGCAAATTCAAGGAAAAGTTTTTTCCTGAAGTAAGCTTGTCACCCGAGCAATTAAAAAATAAACTAAGTCCAAAAATTTTGCTCGTTGGGCCCGGTAAAAGATTGTCTTGGCAATACCACCACAGAAGGGCAGAGATATGGAAGTTGGTAGAAGGAGAAGGCGGATTGATAACCAGTGACAATGATACTGAAGGAGCGTTGCAAAAAATGGCGATAGGAGAAGTGCAACGCCTAAAACAAGGTGAAAGACACAGGTTAGTAGGTTTGAACAACTGGGGAGTGGTTGCAGAAATTTGGATGCATACAGATCCTGAAAACCCATCAGATGAAGAAGATATTGTACGTGTTCAAGACGATTTTTCCAGAAAATAGTATAGTTTTTGAAGAGCATACCCAATTCTGAAAATCATGACTTCGATGATTTTCAGACTACAAGTACTATTGAATCCTATTAGAAAAAGCCATTCAGGACCATATCCAACAGGTACTGAATGGCTTTTTCTATTTTCGGTAATGTAGGTGATTTGAAGTTACCGAATATGATTTAGTGACTTTTGAATAAGGTATTGATTAATCTTTAGTAAAGGGGTATCTATTTCCGATTTTTTAAGGGGTTCATAAAAAAGATTGAAAAGAAAGCCCATTGATTCAGATATTTTTCTTCTAGGGCCTGATTAATATCATAATAAGTGGCTATACTTTTGTTTTTTTGATTGGGTTGATAGAAATTAAGGGCCGAAAACAATGGTTTTCTTGACCAAGCCATTGGCTACAGGAGCATTAACATGCTATTTATTGCTCTTTTATTCATTTTGCATATTAAACCCTCAATAAACTTAGCCTAAATTTTATGATTTGACAGATAGGAACTGTGAAGTCCATAATTGATGCTTTGATTAGCTACTCGTTTTTCCAAGAGCTAGAAAAAATACATTGATTATTAAAACTTTGTTACCTCAAAATTTAACTCGAAATATGGAATAGACAATCTATTACGTGTTGAAAGCGCTTCAAAATCAACTATTTCGTTGCTTCTTTCAATTTTACCCTAACGGTGCTATACTAAAACCTCCAATCAAGTTGGTTTTCTTGAATTTTATTTAGCGTTTTTCACTATTAAAAAAATAACATAGCTATACGATGACAAATACATTGGATTCCATAAAGCCCCACACAAGGTATCAATCCCTAGATGTTTTACGGGGATTGACATTGGCTTTGATGGTTATAGTAAATACTCCGGGAGATGGAAGTACCAGTTTTGGCCCATTAACACATGCTGATTGGCATGGATTAACTTTAACAGATTTGGTATTTCCTTCTTTTTTGTTTGTAGTAGGCAATGCGATGAGCTTCAGTCTCGGTAAATTTAAATTGAAAGGGGGCAAAGCCTATTTTAGTAAAGTATTTAAGAGAACAGCCTTAATTTTTATAATTGGCCTGCTTTTGACAGCTTTCCCCTTCTTTAGAGTTAACGACAGCGGAGTGGTCCCCTATGATTTTACTAGCATTAGAATTTTAGGTGTTTTGCAGCGAATAGCTTTGTGTTATGGACTTGGTGCTACCTTGATCTATTTTTTGAGTCCTAAAAAGATTCTGATTACAAGTGGTCTTATTTTACTCTCCTATTGGCTGGTAATGTTTCTTTTTGGCGTTCCGGGTATGGATCCCTTTTCCTTGGAAGGCAATGCAAGTGGTCGATTGGATCTCTGGCTTTTTTCACCTGATAACCTCTACAAGATGAATGGGTTTGCCTTTGATCCTGAAGGTCTGTTAAGTACTTTTCCTGCCATGGTCAATGTATTGTTGGGCTATTGGGTAGGTCTCCAGATACAAAAGAGAGGAGGGGACATCGAGACTGTTCTTTGGTTGGCCATGTTTGCAGTGATTTTACTTGTCGTAGGTTACCTTTGGGATTATGGTTTCCCAATTAACAAGAAGATTTGGACCAGTTCTTTTACGCTGGTTACGGTCGGATATTCCACCCTTACCTTAGCTCTATTAATGTTTTTATTGGAAGTACGGTCTATCAAAGGTTGGGCCTACTTTTTCGAAGTCTTTGGCAAAAACCCCTTGGCTTTGTACATCTTATCAGGTGTCTTGGTAAGAATCTTGGGAATGATAAGGATTGAAGGTCAATCCATCCGAAATCTGACCTATAAAACCCTTTATGAACCGGTATTTCCCGAAGGGTGGGCAAGTTTATTGTTCTCAATTTCTTTTATGCTGATCATATGGCTGATAGGTTGGTGGATGGATAGGAACCGCTGGTATGTAAAGGTTTAGGGGGATGGTTGAGACGTGCCCGTATCTGGTCTAAGTTTGGCGAAGCGTAACTTGGACCAGTAATGCCGAATGTTTTCAACTTTCTTTAGACAGAGGAGTGAGCCTTGTGTTGACTGAAATAGCATTGCGAAAAGCTCAAGAAACCTACGTGCGGTACTCTCCGCCAGAGAAATCTTGAGGGCCTGTCGACACGATTAAGGTTTAGTGAATTTCGTGTCAATCTGGTCTTTATGTAAATCAGAAATTGGAAAAATCAAATCATAATCATTCCAGTTTAAATTTCCATCAATCAATGAGAAGTTGGAAAATTTATTTTCATCTAAATATTTTTTAATAGATGGATGAAGGGATTTTGATAGAAATGGTTTAAAGTCAATAAGCCTCTCCTTACCATCGTTAAAAACAATCCGAATCGCATAATCCCACAAATACTTAGCAGAATCAATTTTCAACTGATTAACTCCAGACTCAGAATCTTTATAGTCAACAATTATTTTCATTTTAATTTTTAAGTAATTTTATCGAACTCAACATCTTTATGGTATACAAAATAGCTAATCCATTTTTCAACTATTTTGTCAGCATATTTTTCTAAAAAGACCTCAAAATACTTAAGGTTTAAATACTGCTTTATATTACGGTTTGCGAATTAATCCCTCAAATCAAGAGGCAGTGCCTGTTCCGGCAGAGTAGGGAGGGGTTAACACATCTACAAAACCATCTAGCTATTCCCTCTTTACTTTTCCAAAGCATCTCGGTCCCAGTTTGAGGTATTGGCTGCTGCCTCGTAGGTGGTCTGTAAAAAATCCATTAAGGTTTTCTCCGGATCCGAAGCAGATTGTACGTCCTCATATTTAAGGAAAAACTCTCCCATTTCAGGACTGTAAAATGCTTGTTCGGGTAAAACCTTTTGCTTTGCATACGCTTCATTACCGGGATAGGCATAGGCATAAAAAACGGGCACGGGCGAATCTTTGGACCCCGGCCAGAATCCCGCACTACTTACTTCATGAGAATAGGCTTCCTGCATTACGTCGAGTGGCATGTTGGGTACGCCTCCCTGATGTAGGGGCGCAGGTCTTCCGGAAAATCGGGTTACAGCCAAATCAAAAGCACCCCAGAATAGGTGAACAGGACTGGATTTACCAATAAACCCACTTCGAAATTTATTGAATACACCATTTGACTTGAGCATGGCTTTCCAAAGTAGGTTGGCAGCTTCTGGATCGTAGGTACTGATGGCCGTATTGCTGGAAAAAGGAATGGCCGGTTCCATTTCATTTGGACTGCCATGGATTTTTACGTTAATTCTCAAAGCGGCTAATTTCTCAAAAAGTGCTTTGTAAAAGTCAGCTACACTCATTGTTTTTAACGCAATGTGTTGCGTTTCAGCATTTGAAGATTTGATGTGCAGTTGATGGTGGATAAAATCCAACTCTATTTCAAAAATACCACCATCAAAACAAATGGCCTGAGTAGAATAACCTACTGGAGAGAGGTATAATGTTGTGTGCCAGGAGTGGTTTTGCCAAGGCATGGTTTTTAACCGGATTTTACCTATTATTTGTAGCCATTGGTGCATGGTTTCAACAGTCTCCTGCATTGCTGAAAAATCTAAAACCGGCCATTCAGTTGATAGGGGCTTACTCATGATGTTTTTTGGTTAAAATGTATGGGTAGGAATAGTGAAGCAAAAGAATAAAAGATCGTCAATAGTATTTTCCTATGCTGTCAATTGAAACTCAAAATACGAAAAATAAAAGGTAAATCCATATCGGATTATATTTGTAAGTTTTTGAATATCAGGTATCCTGCTATAATATATGATTGATTCCTATCAGTTGTCAACTATTCTTAAACTAATAGCCTTTTGATCTAAAAAATAAAATGGCTTTTTGTATGTAGAAACAATTTAAAATTTTTCCTTTGCCCCAAATTACTTGTTAATTTAAAGTGATAAATATTTTTTTTGGAGATCCTAATGAAGGGGGCGGCAGTTTTGCCTATATGTTTGGCTGTTTTTTTTCTCCTTCACACAACCAACAATTGCATTCACGAATAATTAGCCACCCTTCACGAATTCTAATTCTCAGTCTATTTATTTAACAATACATTTGAATACAATTAGAGTCGCATAGGTGTCAGATTATAAGGTAATTATAATAAATTTTATTATAAGGATTGCTGTGTTTTGATTTTAAATAAATGATTACAAACCCCAGACTCAACAAAAACTAACTAAATATGAAAATGATCAAAATTAAAATTCTAATCCTGTTGCTACTGGTTGGAACGGTAGCTGTGAATGAAGAAGTAAATGCTCAAACTGAAAAAGATGGTACATTTTATACCTTAGCAGTGGATCCTACTTTTGGAGGTAATCGTGTCACCAATCTTACAATTCCACCCGTTGCCTTATATATTGAACGTGGTATAGCCAACTTTATGAGCGTCGGAGTAGCTGTAGGGACAGATTTAAGAAACCCTTCCTATGTAGATGAAACTTGGGTAACCTTGGGCTTGACACTTAGAGCTGTTGGTTACGCCTTCCAGGCAGTTGAAGAGTTTTCCGGTGACGATATTAGTGTTGCCGGGTTGGAACCCTATTTTGGTTTTACTTTCGGTCAATATTGGCCTTCGATTGGTCACAGTTATGGCTCTTTTGTTAATCATAGCAAACTTGGAATTGTATTGGGAACAAGATGGTACCCCGGTGATAAAAAGAATTTTGGAATCATGGCAGAATTTGCCTCAGCAGGAAATACAGGATGGGGCTCAGGAATTAACTTAGGGGTGACTTTTGGTCGTTAATGAGGCAAGTAGTATTAAAATAGCCCTTATCATCGGCTCTACCAAAGCGAATTACTTTGGTAGAGCTTAAACATGCAATTGGCAAACATTTACCAGCTGAAACCGCTTCAAAATCAGCCACTGCATTGCAGTTTTCAATTTCACCTTAGCAGTGCCATGTTAAAATTACCCAACAAGCTGATCTACTTGCGATGGCAATACTTCACGTGAATACGGGACAGGTTTCCACTCCGGCTATTGTCAGAAGGAGAAATCTTATTACATACTCCGGGTTAAATCTTTGTTTAGAATAGGTTATTATTCAATTTTTTTTTCGACTTTATTTTATAGAAATATCAACTGAACTGCCTTAACCTCTTATAAAAACAAAGAAATTCATTGGCGAAGGACTGATCGCAATAAAAATAGCACTCGAATTGGACAATAAAAGTTCCGACAACTTCTAGTTGTGAGCATTAGGTAAGGAGACCGTTTGGTTTTGTTCAAAGTGGAAAAGAACGTTTGTGAGAAAAAGGTTTCATTGACGAGCCCACTTTAAATTGCCAGGCTAATCATTTAATTTCAACTTCCATTTTGTTGTTTTAACTGCGCGAAATATGATATGTCAAGGTGTATTAAATACGAATCTATTAAGAGATTTTATGTTTTAGTTTATTGAGAAAATAGGGTGTATTTTATGTCAAAAAAAAAATGAAATGAATAAATTATTTAAAAATGAGATTTATATGAAATCAAAATATTAATGAAATACGAAAAATATGTTGAATATAGGTTGAAATCTAACCATGTCAAAAATTGTAATTTAATTATTTAATATTTAAAAAATCAAAGAAATTGTAATGGTGAAACGTGGATTTTAAGGAGGGTAAGTTCCAATATTTTTTAGTTTCTATTGGGCATTTTCAATAGTCGGTTTTCCACCATTTTTAACTAAGTTGTTTAAGTGATAAAGTTTATGAGTGATTTTTCTTGTATTTAATGGTATAATTATTTTTAAACTAATAATAGGTAAAAAACATATTTTCAATAAGTGTTTAATTTTATTTTTGATAGAATTAATTCAAAAATATCTTTTGTTTACCAACTAAACTGGCGGATTTCTTAGCCATTCATATAAAATAATAGAAACTTATTTTTTTAGTTTTATCAGTATTAAAAATAATTGTAATAACTTTTAAGCGTGTTTCGAAGGAAATACCTGTTAATTGTTGAAATATGGTTTAAAATTTAACGAAAAAATAACCTGCTTACTCTTCCTTTTCTTTTAAGCCTTTCAGATGATATTTGACTCAGAAAGTTTTAAAGGTAATCACAAACCAAAATTTAATGTTATGATAAAAATTCTTACCAATTTTAAAAAGCACATTGATGCTTTTTCAAAACCTAATTTCCAGCCGGGCAAGGTTAAATTGCGTGGTTTGGCATTTAGTCTAATAGCAATGTTTGCACTCACTTTCGCAGGGGTTTCAAACGCTAATGCACAGAATGAGATCACCGTTACCGGTGTTGTAATGGATGCCGCTTCAAGTGAAACATTACCTGGAGTAAATATTCTTTTGAAAGGTAGCGGTATCGGTACCATTACGGATATTGATGGTAGTTATACCATAAATGTTCCCAACAATGAAGCCGTTTTGGTTTACTCATTTATTGGTTTCTTAAACCAAGAAATTACGGTAGGAAACCAAACTACAATTGATGTTCGGTTAACCACCAGTGCTACAGACTTAAACGAAGTAGTAGTTGTAGGTTATGGTACCCAAAAGAAAAGTGACCTTACAGGTGCGGTAACCCGTGTGGATGCAGCTACATTTAAGAACCAACCCTTGACTCAGGTTTCTGATATGTTAGCTGGAACAGTAGCCGGTTTTTACGGTACTCAAGGTACTTCGGCTTCAGGAGGTAGTTCATTAGAGGTGAGGGGGCCTACATCTCTTACTGGAGGAACATCTCCTCTTATTGTGGTTGATGGAGTGATCTTTTATGGAGAACTATCCGATATTAACCCAAATGATATTGAGTCAATTGATATCTTAAAAGACGCGAGTTCTGCTGCAGTTTTTGGATCGAAGGCAGCTTCAGGTGTGGTAATGATCACTACGATAAAAGGTAAGTCCGGTGCTCCATCCATTAACTTCTCAGCTAAAACAGGTATCAATACATTTACGAATAAAGATTTTGGACCAAGAAATGCTGAACAATATGAAGAATTTAGAAGAGATTTCTTTAGGACTTTAGGTGTTGCTGATCGCCCGGATTATTACTGGGATGACCCTTCTAATCTTTCTGATGGGGTGACACTTGATCAATGGAGAAGTGCCAATGCCAATTCTAATACAGACAATACATTGGAGTATTTGAATAGACTTAATTTCTTTGATACTGAAATTGATCAATATTTAGCAGGAAATACTACCGATTGGTTGAAAGAAACGACACGTAACGGTGTACGTCAAGATTATGATTTGAGTATCAGTGGTGGTGACGAGAAATTCCAATACTACTGGTCTTTAGGGTATGTAGACAATCAGAACTACCTAGTTGGGGATGACTTTAGCTCCATCAGGTCTAGGCTAAACTTAGACTTTAAAGTAACCGAATGGTTAAATGTGGGTACGAACACGCAATTCTCGAATACCGATAATAGCTCTGTACCTGCTAGTACCAACTATGCTTCCATTAGCCCTTATAGTACTGTATATGATGAAGATGGTGGCTTAAGCTGGTATCCTCACGGGTATCCGATTATTTCAAACCCTTTGATCAATGCTACTTATCAGGAGCGATTGAATAAGACCACGGGTATTTTTGCTTCTTTGTATGCCAATGTGAAATTGCCTTTTGGGATTCAATATAAATTGTCCTACCAGCCTAGATTTAATTTTCAGAAAGACTATAACTTTTGGGGTCCTGAAACACTTGTTGGTGGAAGAGACAGGTTAGATGGCTATGGTACGAGAACGGATTACTCCTTAAATGCCTGGATGGTAGATAATATTTTAACATGGAACAAAGAATTTGGCGAGCATAATTTCAATGTAACCTTGCTATATAATGCAGAGCAAACCAAAACTTTCAGTTCTTATGGTGAAAACCAAACTTTTCAACCTAACCAAGCTTTAGGATACAATGGACTTCAGTTTGGTTCAAGACCATTGGTTAGTAATGAAGATACTGAAGCTGGTGGAAATGCTTATATGGCTAGACTTAACTACACCTATTTAGATAGGTATTTGTTAACTACCTCTGTTAGAAGAGATGGTTACTCTGCTTTTGGTGCAGACAACAATGTAGCAACATTCCCTGCAGTGGCTTTGGGTTGGATTGTTTCTGAAGAACCTTTCTTCCCTCAAAATACCGCCATCAGCTTATTGAAACTAAGAGGTTCTTGGGGTGTTAACGGTAACAGAGACATTGGAATCTATTCTTCATTGGCACAAATTGGTACCAACTTGTACTATGATGGCACAAGTGTTCAACTTGGATTATATAACAATACTTTGGCCAACCAAGGCTTAAGATGGGAGAAAACTGAATCTTATAACATTGGTTTAGACTTAGGTTTGTTAGAAAATAGAATTGATATTTCTGCAGAATACTATGACATGACTACCACTGATCTGTTGATGAATAGGCAATTGCCTGAAATCACCGGATTCTCTAGTATTACCGCCAACCTGGGAGAATTACGTAACAAAGGGTTTGATGTAACCATCAATACAGTTAACGTAAACCGTCCTAATATTTTATGGAAATCCAACTTCGTATTTTCATTGAATAGAAATGAAATTGTAAGTTTATTTGGTGATACGGAAGAAGTGATCATCAATGGAGAAACTGTTACTAGACAAGTACCGGACTATACCAACGAATGGTTCCCAGGTGAGGCTATTGATGTAATTTGGGATTATAATGTACAAGGAGTTTGGCAGTTAGACGAAGCTGATGAAGCCGCTGTTTACAATATGCAGCCTGGTGATTATAAATCAGAAGATGTAAATAATGATGGAGTATATGATGCCTTGGTTGATAAGCAATTTATTGGCTACACCAGACCTAGATATCGTTTGGGTTTGAGAAATGATTTTACTTTCCTAAAAGATTTCACTGCAACCATCTTCTTAAGAGCTGACCTAGGTCATCAAAGAGAATTTACTTATGCCACACATGAGTCTTCAACCTATGATAGAATCAATATCATGAACATTCCTTACTGGACTCCAACCAACGGAGAGACAGAATATGCGCGTACCTCTGAGGTTCATGGTGCATATGGAGGTGGATTGAGAGTATTTAAGCCTACAGGGTTCTTGAGAGTTCAGGATGTTTCCTTGTCTTACAATATTCCTTCTTATATCGCAGAAAAATTGCAAACAAAAAGTATCAGAGTGTTTGTGTCTGCAAGAAACTTAGCAACGTTTACAAACTGGCCAGGTTATGATCCTGAATCAGGAAACGTACCGATGCCAAAATCGTTTTCTGCAGGTATCAACCTTTCGCTTTAATGTTTAGTACCAAAAAGATTTAAATATTATGAAATATATAAAACAATATTTGTTCCTTTTTCTGGTGGGTTTATTAGCATTTTCCTGCTCAGAAGACTTACTAGAACAAAAACCAAAATCGTTTTTTGCACCCGAAAATGTTTTTATTGATGCATCCGGGTATGAAGCAGGTTTGGTTACTATGAGAAAAGCCTTAACAGAGGGCGTTACAGGTAGTAGAAGGCATTATATGGTAGGTGAGTGGTCTGCGTCAGAGGCCGGAACGCCAACCTTCCAAATGGATTGGTTTCAAACCACTCCTTTCTTTGATAGGTATTATACCTTCCTTCCTCTTTTTACAGAGTCCTTTGAATTTATCAAGAATGCCAATGTTGTAATTGGTAGAATTGATGACATTGAATGGGAGGATGAGTCTACAAGAAATGCCATCTTGGCTGAAAGTTTGTGGCACAGGGCTTTCTGGTATTATTGGTTAATCAACTCTTATGGTGATGTTCCATTTGTAGGAGAAGAAGTTAGAGGTGTAAGGTTAGATTACCAGACGCATAGCCGATGGGCAATCCTTGATAAAATTCAATCAGATTTGGAATATGCTGTACAGTGGTTGCCAGAAACTGCAGTGCCGGGAGCCATTACTAAGGGTGCAGGGAATCATTTGTTGACAAAGGTTTACCTTGCCAATTTGGAATTTGATAAAGCCATCGAATCTTCTTCAGCCATAATCAATGGAAATTATGCTTTGGTAAAGGATCGATTTGGAAGTGAAGGAGATATCGCAGAGAAAAATGTAATCTGGGATCTTCACCGTCCTGAAAACAAGAATATTGGGGCAAATACTGAAACCATTTTAGCAATGGTTGATAGATTTGAAGCTCCTGCAGGTGCACAAACAGCCGGTTTGTATACCATGAGACATTTCCATGGCTCTTGGTGGCATTCTTCTATTCGTGATAGCCAAGGTTTAAGAGGTACATTTGATAGTGGCCCTAGATATGATTCACTAGGAAGAGGAAACCCGGATATGATTTCTACTCCTTACGGATTTTATGATATTTGGGAAGAAAATGGTTTCGATTACATGACTACTCCTGACCTTAGAAGAAGTGATGTAAACTGGATTGATAAGCATGAATTGGTATATACCAATCCTGAATCTGTAGACTTCGGAAAGCCGGTTAATCCTATGTACATGACCGCTCCACAAGATTCAGTTTATAAACATTTCCCATTTATTTTCTATAAGACATATCAGCCTCAACAATCTCCTACTGCTGTACCTATGGGAGGAAATGGCGACTGGTATATATATAGACTTGCGGAAACGTACCTACTACGTGCCGAAGCTTACTATTGGAAAAACCAATTAGATGCTGCTGCTGCTGATATCAACGAAGTGAGAACAAGAGCAAATGCATTACCAATTGATGCTTCTGATGTAACCATTGAATACATCTTTGATGAGAGAGCCCGTGAGCTATTCTTAGAATCTCCTCGTCATTCAGAAATGGTTCGAGTTTCTTATATCATGGCGTCTCAAAATTTAGGAGGTTATAGCCTTGAATCATTTTCAGACAACAACTGGTGGTATGATAGAATCATGGAGAAAAACATCATGTACACAATTAAGCCAATAGTGATTGGGAATACTCCTGCGATTGCCCCTTTCCACGTACTTTGGCCAATTGATAATAATGTAATAACAGCAAATACCTTAGGGACCATTAACCAAAATGAAGGTTATGTGGGTGCTGAAAACAACGTTGCTCCTTTGGAAGTCGTTGAATAATTAATTAATCCCTCTGTTTAACCAAACAGAGGGATTTTTTTCTTTAAACTACATTAGGAATTCAACTCCGGTGTTTTATAAAACCAATGTGATTTTGAGCTACTTTGGCTTATTTTTCCTATATTAAAATAGCTTTCCATTAATTGGAGGCTGTATATTTACAAATACACTAAATATCAATTACACCTAACTTTTTGACTTAATTCAGAAAACTATATATGTTCAAAACGCCGATATGGGCTTTCTTTTTAATTTAAATTCATCGAAAACAAACAAAGTTGTTAATGATAAAAAATAAGTCATGAAATATATATTCCTGAAATCCATTTGCTTAATTTTTTTTGGAATAGCTATATTGCTATTAAGCATGCCTACCTACTCACAACAAAATTCAGGAACATGGAAAGCAGGAATAAAAAAAGTTGAAATCACACCACATGGCCCTATATGGATGGGAGGCTATGCTGCAAGAAATCGTCCTTCAGAGGGAATTAGACATTCGGTATGGGCAAAAGTCCTTGCCATTGAAGACACTAACGGAAAACTCGCCGTATTGGTAACTGCAGATTTGTTGGCTTTCAGGAAATTTTTATCTGATAAAATAAGAGATCAACTGAAAGCTAAATATGGTCTCTCCAGAGAACAAATAATTCTCAACAGTTCACATACACATACCGGACCGGAGACGGACCATCCGCGATATCAATTCCAACTTAGTAAAGACGAATACAATAAAATTCAAAATTTTGCCGATCGAGTAGAGAGAGAAATAGTTGAATTGGTTGGCCAAGCCATAGCATCGCTTGAACCGGTAACTCTTTCTTCCGAAAATGGAATTACCCGATTTCAGGTCAATAGAAGAAACAATAAAGAAGCCCAAATAAACGCAAAAACTGAATTAAATGGTCCCAATGATTATGCTGTACCAGTGATTAAAGTTGAAGACCCGGAAGGAAACCTTAAGGCGATTCTTTTTGGCTATGCCTGTCATCCTACCGTTTTATCAGATTATAAGATTTCAGGAGACTACGTAGGTTTTGCTCAGATGGAATTGGAGAAAATTTATCCGGGAACTACAGCCTTGTTTTTTCAAGGAGCAGGCGCTGATCAAAACCCTTTGCCCAGAAGGTCAGTAGCCTTGGCCCAACAGTATGGCAAAGAATTGGCCGCAGCTGTTGAACGGGTAGTGAATGAGGACATGAATGTATTGGAAGGAAACCTTTCCACCGCTTATTCGGAAATTGACTTGAAATTTGCCAAGGCAGTGCCCACTAGGGAAGAATTGGAAGATATCATTAGCGGTACAACCCCCGGTTATCCCAACTACTTAAAGGAAAATGCAAAAGTGCTGGTTTCAAGGTTGAACAATGGAGAACATTTAAAATCAACTTATCCTTATCCTGTTCAAGTTTGGAAATTAGGTGACCAAGCAATTTTTGCTTTAGGAGGGGAACTTCTGGTGGGGTATTCGCTTGAACTTAAAAAGATTTTTGGTCCCGATATATTTGTAATGGGCTATTCCAATGATGTGATGGGATATATTCCCACCAAGATGGTGCTCTCTGAAGGCGGATATGAAGCCAATAGATCCCCTTATTTGACTTCGCAATGGGCAGCATCAATAGAAGATGATATCCTTTATGAAGCGACCAAACTAGCGGAAAATGTAGGTATTCAAACTATAGCATACCCTCTTATATCGCCATGAAAAACTACATATCCTATTTAAGACCCCTTCAATTTCCAAGCTTCTTGCTTTTTCTTAGTTGCTTATTGATTCCAAACCTGCTAAAAGCTCAGTTGGATTCAATCGGGTGGAAAGCCAACGTAGCAAAAATCAATATTACTCCAAAAGCCCCTATGTGGATGGCCGGTTTTGCTTCAAGAACCAAGCCTTCTCAAGGAGTCATTCACCCGATCTGGTCCAAAGCCCTTGTTATTCAAGACAAAGACAAGAATACGGCTGTATTGATTACAAATGATCTTTCCGGCATGCCGAGAGACATGAGCACTCGAATAAAGAAGAAAATCAAAACAAGGTATGGCCTAAATGAGGATGCTGTATTATTGAACTTTTCCCATTCTCATTCCGGACCCGTGCTCAAAGATTATTTGTACCATGTCTACCCTTTGAGTGATGACGAAATCGATAAGGTAAATACCTACTCGGATTGGCTGGAAGATCAAATAGTTGAATTGGTGGGGCAAGCCTTAAAAGGATTGATTCCTGCCAAAATTTTTACAGAGAACGGACTTACCAGGTTTCAGGTAAATCGAAGAAACAATACAGAAGCTGAACTGGGAGCCACCACCACTACCAATGGCCCGAATGATTATGCCGTTCCGGTATTAAAAGTGACTGATAGAAAAGATAACATCATGGCAGTTGCCTTTGGCTATGCCTGTCATGCTACCGTATTATCCGCCACGCAATGGTCCGGAGATTATCCGGGGTTTGCACAGGTAGCATTGGAAAAAATGTACCCGGGTGCAACGGCCATGTTTTTCCAAGGGGCAGGAGCCAACCAAAATCCTTTGCCCAGGCGGTCTATTCCTTTGGCCAAGAAATACGGTAAAGAATTGGCAGTGGCGGTTGAAAATGTGCTTAACGAAGAGATGAAACCGCTGGCGTCCACATTAAAAACTACTTATGCTGAAGTAAATCTTGAATTAAATGCCCCACCTTCCAATGAGGTTTTGGAAAAAATGATCAAAGAGAGTACGGGTCATTATCAGCGATGGGCAAAGATGATGCATGAGAAAGTCAAAAACAATAAAGTAGTTCAATCCTATCCATACCCCATTCAAATTTGGAAGCTTGGTGAGCAAATGATGGTTGCCCTTGGGGGAGAACCGGTGGTAGATTATGCTGTAAAGTTAAAAACCCAATACGGCAGCAACTTATTTGTTCTGGGATATTCAAATGATGTCATGGCCTATATTCCCTCCAGGACAGTGCTTGCAGAGGGAGGTTATGAGGGAGCCACTTCTCAAATCGCTTTTGGACTTCCGGGAACGTGGAAACCCACATTAGAAACTAAAATATTTAAGTGCATCAATGACATGATGGATCAATTCTAAACTTTTTTTGCTACCCTATGCTAAGAAGGTTAAGAGCAATAACTAATATTTATGAATAATAAGACTCATCGAAGGGAATTTCTTAAACAAAGTACCCTATTGGGCTTGGGATTGTATATCAATCCCATCAATTATCCTTCAAAATATTTAAGCAAAAATAATTATCCGGATACTGAACAATTGATGGATTGGTCAGACTGGGAAAAATATAGGAAAAAAGTTCATCATCCTTGCCTAACCATCAAACAGGAGAACAAAGAACTTGCCCTAAAAAATATTCAAAATCACGATTGGGCAAAGGATCATTTTGAGCGGATAGAGCAAGTGATTCAAAATCATATTGCTAAGATTACTCCTGAGTTTCTGCTTGAAATGATAGAGGAAACTACTCCCGGTGATCCACTTTGGACACCATGCCCTTCTTGCAGGGATAAGGGTTTACCGGTGCATCCACATGGATTGTGGGCTTGGGATGTTGATAAGCCTCATGAGATCCAATGTACTGCCTGTCAGCTGGTTTTTCCCAACAGTGAGTATCCTGAGGAAATAGTATTGGAGACCAAATGGGGTAAGCCTCAAAAGATTTCCTATTGTGGTGGTGAGCCTTTTGTGATTTTCAGATACAAAGAAGGAAGACCTAGTTTTACAGCAAATGTCAGGGCGCGAAGAGTTCAGTGGATTGCAGGTTTTTGCAAAACTTTGGCGGAGGGATACCTACTCACCGGAAACCTTTACTACGCCGCCAAATGTAGGGAAATACTGCTTCGTTTGGCAGAATGTTATCCTGGATGGTTGGTTCATGTGGGGTATGGGGAGTATGCTGACATGGCTCCAAAAACGGCCGCACTAAATATAATGAATTTGCCTGAACCTGAACTTTGTCCTCCTCCCAATAAACCTGATCATGCGCTTTGGACTGGATTTTGGAGTGCCGGGAGAGCTAGTGGGGTTGGTTTAGAGGCTGATTTTGTAAGAAAAGTAGTGACAGCCTATGACCTTACCTGTCAAGCAAAAAAAACAGATGGATCTTCTTTGTTTTCAGAAGCTGAAAAAATAAAAATAGAAAAGGACTTGTTGTTGGAAAGCACCCTATTGCTGGTTTGCGACAAGAAACTGAACAATAAATCTGTTAGTAACCGGACTGCCGTGGCTTTGGTAGGAATGTGTGTAGGTCATCCGGGTTTGGTTCGGTTTGGACTTGAAGGGTTCGATATGACCATTAACGGGTGGTATTTGCCTGATGGCACTACCAGTGAATCCCCTTTTTATGGTTTGATGACTTTGGGAGGTATTTGGGACATGGCTCAAGCAGGCCAGGGGTATTCAGATCCTGAAGGCTATCGGGATTCCGATGGTAAGCGAATTGAAAGGCTGGATCTATATCATGCCACCAATTATAAATCCGTTTGGGAGGCTTTTTATAATGGTCTTCAGGGGGATTTGAAATATCCTCCTTATGCGGACTCCTTCGTAAACACTACACTTGATGTAGCTTATGTAGACTTAATGGTCGCCAAATATCCGGAGAAAAAATCTTACTTGGCTTTACTGAAGGAAATGTGTGGAGATGCACTTTTATTGCATAGCGGATCTCAGAGATTCAATAGTGAATTTACTGAGAGTGAAGTGGAGCCGGTGTTGCGGCTTCCTTATGACCTTACCAAGCCCAATGGCGCTTTGTCTTTCTCCTTGTATTACAGAAAACCACAGCTGAGTCAAGAGAGTAATCCCGTGTTAAAATTCCCGGATTGGTGTCCACCCAATTTACAAATTGGACATTTTAGAACAGGGGTCGATGGAAGAGAAAGTTTGGTGCTCCTGAGTGCCAGTCCTTGGGGTACTCATCATGAAAATGACAGCCTTAATCTTTATTATTGGAAAAATGGTACAGCTTTACTATCGGATTTGGGCTACTTATGGGATCACCCTCAGAAGCCCAATAATATCAGGGCACTGGCACACAATACAGTTCTCTTGGATGAGCAAAATCAAATTAAAAAAGGGAGGGGGGGAGAAATTTTATTGTTTAAAACTTTCCCGAAGGTGAAGGTAATGGAAATGGCTTCGACCGCATATTCTCAGGCCTTGGTTTACAAACGAACCACAATCTTAGTGGACCATGGAAATGGGCAGAGTTATGTGGTAGATTTTTTTAGAGTGCAAGGTGGGGAGATTCAGGATTACGTATTCCATGCGTCAACCAATGATATAGAAATTCTAGACATAGCTCCAAATTCTGGTCCGGAACTGTCACTTTATGATTTTAGTGACATCAGAACGGCTAAAGGTAATAGGACTTGGAAAAGCCAATGGAAAAGTGAAACAGGTGTTTACACCAAGGCTTGGTGTTTGGGGCAAGAAGGTGAAGAAATGTTTGTGGGTACCGGATGGGGACAAAGAGATTGGAAAAATGCCGATATTGGAGCTACTATTCCTTACTTTGTTCGGAGAAAAAGGGGAAATGAGCTTCAAACTTTTGTTTCTGTCTTTGAAGGCTTTGAAAAAGGGACGTCCATTGTCAAGAATGTAGAGTTGATAGACAAGCAGGGACTTGTAAGGGTTGAGACTACTTTGGGGGTTGATTATATCATGTCCTTGCATAATAAAGGTGAGGTAAGCATTGAATCGGACAAGATCAAGTTAAGTGGACATTTTGCTGCTGCCTCGGTTCAAAACGGGGGATTGGTTTGGAAGGAAACACTTCCTTAATGCTAAAATTTTATACTTGCGACGCGCTTTAGTCGTCGGTCACGTATTGATAATACCACTTCGAAAAAACAATTTGAAAACATGAATAGAAGAAAGTTTTTTTCAACCAGTGCTGTTTCTGTTTCAGGAATTGCATTGGGTGCACATCTGTCGGGCTTTAAAAGCAAAGAAAAGCCCGTTATGGAGAATGACCTGATGAAGGAGGTCATGAAATACAAAAAGATTGATTCCCATGCCCATGTCTATTTTACTTCGGATAGCCCGGAAACACAGATAGAATATGCGGATAGGTTAGGGATAGATAAATTGGTGATTTCAAGGCCAATGAGGCCAGGAAGTAAAGGTCTTCCGGAAGAGTTTATTGGTTGCAATGATTTGATTCTTAAGTCTGTAAAGAAGTATCCTGACAGGTTTATTGGTCAGCCTACGATCAATCCTACATTCGCCAAAGAATCTTTAGATGAAATTGACAGGTGTATAGATCAGGGAATGACCGGCTTAAAGCTTTACAACCATGTGAAAATAAGTGATCCCTTGTTTTATCCCATTATAGAGAAATACATAGACATGAAGATGATCATTTTGATGCATATGGGGATAGGCAAGTCTAGGGTGATATTTGATGCTAGAGAACCGGAAAATGTCTCTACACCGGAGGATTTTGTAATTGCAGCCAAAAGGTATCCTGAGGCCATGTTTCAATTGGCCCACCTTGCCGGTGGTGGAGATTGGATGGATGCCTGCAAGGCTGTCGCTCCTTTTCCAAATGTATTTGTAGATGTTTCAGGGAGTAATAATGAAGGAGATATCATTCCCTATGCCATGGAGTATATTGGCGAGGATAGGATCTTCTTTGGTTGCGACAATAGCTTTTTTCAAGGTGTAGGCCATATGATGGCTGCTACCCTTACAGATAGTCAAAGAAAAAAGCTCTTCTTTGATAATTATAACAATGTACTAAAAAAGTCAGGAAACCATGTGGATAGATAGTAATGCATATATAGGACACTGGCCTTTTCGTCAGGTAAAAAATAGTAGCTGTAGGGATCTTATAGAGAGAATGGATGCCAATGATATTAGCGCTTCGGTTTTGACCAATATTAATGGAATATTTTATAAAGATACCCAAGCTGCGAACAAGGAGACTTACGAAGAGATCAGGTTTAATAGGAAATGGGAGGAGCGATTGATTCCTTTTGCAGTAATCAACCCTGTCTATTCAGGTTGGAGAGAAGATTTGCATGAGAGTATAGAAAATTTAGGAATGAAGGGGGTAAGAATATTTCCAAAATACCATCGTTATGGACTTGACTTGCCGGCCTGTGTTGAATTGGTGAAAAGGTGCAGAGATCTGGAGGTGCCGGTTGGATTAACACTTAGAATGGTGGATAGCCGCCCCAGCTCATGGCTGGATATTAGCAATGAGTGGAAGCTAAGTGATGTGATGCCTATTGTTAAAGCTGTACCTGATGCCAAGATTATGGTGCTGAATTTGTCCGGTAGCACCCACCTAGAAACTGAGGATTTGGATTTGTTTAAGAAAGGGGATGTGTTTATGGATACCTCAGGAAGAAATGTGTTGGACCTAAGGGGGTTGATGGATACTTTCGGTGAAGAAAAGTTTGGCTTTGGTACGCATTCTCCTATCCTGGACTACAAAACTGGGGCCTTAAGGATTGCCTCTTTGCGAGAAGATGAAGCAGATGCTCAAACCAGGGCGAACTTACAGTCCGGAAATATCAAAAGGTTTTTAGGGCTGTGAGAAAGTTACTGGTTTAAAAGCTACAATTGGTTTGCAGTTTACGTAATAAATCCCCCTTTGCCCAATTGAAGGGGGGATTTAGATTCGTTCGGATTAACAGTTACGGTAAATGCATTAGTCTATTCATCCCGATGGGTGATACAAACTCAGCATCAAACCCCATTTCCCTAAAATTCCCCTTAGTCAAAGTTGGATTTTATGAAGAATTGGCATCTTTAAAAAAAGTCAACCAATTACCCTTCAAAGTGTACCAGTGCAAAAAAAAATCCAAAATATCGCTTAAAATCTTAAGGGTTTGGCATGATTATTTAATGGTAGTAAGTGTAAAAAACTTATCATATCATGAAACAACAAAACAAAGAGTATCTGCAATCTTTAGTAATTACAGGAGGAACCATCCTTGGCGCTTTTTTAGTGCGGAAAGGACTGGAACAATTGTATGAGAAAAAGACAGGTGAGGAAGCTCCAAAAAACCCTTATCCGGAAAATAATTCCCTAAAAGAAGCATTGCTATGGACTGTAGCCACAGGTGTTGTAGCAAGTGTAACAAAAGTTCTGCTTCGCTATACTTTTACAGCCGGTTCCGAGAAAGTGATAGAAAATTAGATTTAAGGATATTAGCGGGAATCGGTCAAAACTTTCTTGTTTTAGCAGGCAGGGCAAAAAATGCCATTTCCTTGGCTAGTTAAATTTGTGATCAAAGTATATTTTTTACCTTTGTTAAAACCCAATATTTTATGAGATACGAACCTGCCAAAGCATCCCTCTATATCAAAAATAGGGCAAAAGTTGCCAATAAATTGCCGTCCAATTCTTTAGCGGTTTTAAATTCCAATGATATCATGCCTACCAATGCAGATGGGACCATGAAGTTCAGGCAAAACAATGACCTTTTGTACCTCTGCGGGATCGATCAGGAAGAGACTATCTTGGTGATATGTCCTGACTTTCCGGATCCTGCATTGAGAGAGGTGCTTTTTATCAAACCTACCAGCGAACATATTGCCATCTGGGAGGGACATAAATTCACCATGGGAGAAGCTACTGCCCTTTCCGGCATAAGTACTATCAAATGGACGACGGATTTTGATAGTATCTTTAATACTTTGATGAACCTTAGTAAGCATGTTTTCTTAAATACAAATGAACATCTCAGGGCTGTTGTGGAGGTGGAAACTAGGACTGCTCGGTTTATTAAAGAATGTAAGGCCAGGTATCCGCTACATCAATACCATCGATTGGCCCCCATGATGCACAAGTTTAGGGCGGTAAAAGAAACGGAAGAGATTGATCAGATTCAAAAGGCCTGTGATATCACGGAGGCGGGTTTTCGAAGGGTATTGGATTTTGTAAAACCTGGGGTACTTGAATACGAAATTGAAGCGGAATACCTACACCAGTTTATAAAAAGTGGCAGCAGGGGTTTTGCTTATGAGCCCATCATTGGCTCAGGAAGAAATGCCTGTGTGCTGCATTATTTGGACAATAGTGTGACTTGTAAGGATGGGGACCTGATCCTTATGGATGTAGGTGCTGAATATGGCAACTACAATGCAGACATGACCAGAACCATTCCTGTCAATGGTCGCTTTACCAAGCGACAAAGGCAGATATATGAAGCTGTCTTAAGGGTGCAGCGACAAGCAATGGCCATGCTAAGACCGGGAGTGGATATACAATCCTACCATAAGGAAATAGGTTTGATAATGGAAGGTGAGCTCTTAAGTTTGGGCTTGATTGATCAGACGGATATAAAAAACCAGGATCCCAAAAACCCGGCTTATAAAAAATATTTTATGCATGGTACTTCTCATCACTTAGGGCTGGACGTGCATGATGTAGGTACCATGTATGAACCGATTCAGGCGGGTATGGTCTTTACCGTGGAGCCGGGCATCTATGTGTTGGAAGAAGAAATAGGCATCAGGCTGGAAAACAATATTGTGATCAATGAAAAGGGCTATACCGACCTGATGGGAAATATTCCAATTGAGCCTGATGAAATAGAAAGCCTAATGAATGAAAAATAATTGTTAAACCTTCACGCTTATTTTTCATAGATGGAAAGTACCTTTAAAGCCGGCCTAAAAAATGCTGTACTGACCTTAATGGCAGAGAAAAAAGAAGATCTTAATTCCCAATTACTTGCCTTGCAAGAAGCCTCCAATGCTGATACCAAAAGCAGTATGGGAGACAAATATGAGACAGGTAGAGAGAGCATCAACCAAAGCAGGGATTTATTAGAAAAGCAAAAGGTTCTGTTGGATCGGGATGAGAAAATGGTAATCCAGACCTCTGTGGATCCTTCTTCTACTGTATGCCTCGGAGCCTTGGTTAAGGTTCAACTTGACTGGCTATGGGTGGCTGCTTCCATTGGCAAGGTCATGCATAAGGAGCAGGAAATTCAGGTGGTTTCAGCCGATTCTCCCTTAGTGATTGCCTTAAAAGGTAAATGTGCAGGAGATAAGGTGGATTTTAGAGGCCGAGCCATTGAGATTCTGCAAGTAGTTTGATGTGTCGTATCGTATAAACCCTTGAAGGCTTTTAAAGCCTTTAAGGGTAGTTAGATTCGCTCAAAGGGTGAAGACTAGAAGAATCTTTTGGGAGACTGTTAAAAGCTCGCAAAGGCGCTAAGACGCCAAGGTTAGGAAATTCCCTCTTTGCGACTCTGCGACTCTGTGCGAAATTTTTTAAAGTTTCTTATAAATTGTTTACAACTATTCCTCTAAGGGAGAAGACTAGAGGAAACTTGTTAGGTACTGTTGAAAGCTCGCAAAGGCGCTAAGACGCCAAGGTTAGGAAATTCCCTCTTTGCGACTCTGCGACTCTGCGCGAAATTTTTTTATGGTTCATATAAATTTTTTATCACCATCGCTCAAAGGTAAATGAGTAGAAGAAGCATATGGGATACTGTTAAAAGCTCGCAAAGGCGCTAAGACGCAAGGTTAGGAAATCCTCTCATTGCGTCTCTGCGACTCTGCGCGAAATTTTTTTATTGTTCATATAAATTTTTTATCACCATCGCTCAAAGTCAAACGAGTAGAAGAAACTTATGGGATACTGTTGAAAGCTCGCAAAGGCGCTAATACGCCAAGGTTAGGAAATTCCCTTATTGCGTCTCTGCGACTCTGCGCGAAATGTTTTAACGGTTCATATAAATTTTTTATCACCATCGCTCAGAGGTAAACGAGTAGAAGAAGCTTATGGGGTACTGTTGAAAGCTCGCAAAGGCGCTAAGACGCCAAGGTTAGGAAATTCCCTCTTTGCGACTCTGCGACTCTGCGCGAAATGTTTTAACGGTTCATATAAATTGTTTACAACTATTCCTCAAAGGGTGAAGACTAGAAGAATCTTTTGGGACACTGTTGAAAGCTCGCAAAGGTGCAAAGACGCAAAGGTTAGGAAATTCCCTCAATGCGTCTCTGCGACTCTGCGTGAAATTTTGTATGTTTCTTATAAATTGTTTACTACGCTCGGTCCTCCTTGTTTTATTAAGGATCAATGGTAAATTTGAGTTTGTAATACAACTAGATAGTGCACAGGGGAAAAATCTAAAAGAGGTAATGTTATAGGGTATTAGGTGTAGCCTTATTGATATAGAGTGTTCGGTGGTAAGGTTGTATGTCAGGTGAATAAAAATCATGTTTTATCACAATAAAATTAAACCATTTTGGGCTATTCTGAGCGATTAAGCCTATAAAATTCTTTCATTAATGAACTATCAAACCTTCCAACCCCATCCGGATTTAGCCTCTCTTATAAGTTGTTATTGGACTTTGGAAGTTCCTGCTGAAGGGGAAGCCAAAAGGCAACGGATTATTCCCGATGGATGCATTGAAATGGCATTTATTCTTGGAGATGATATCAAGCGGTACATTTCTCAGGATGAATTTATCCTACAACCTCGGGCAATGGTTCTTGGACAAACCGTAGACCCGTTTTTTATCGAGCCTTTGGGCCAAGTAAATACTTTTGCGATTAGATTTTATCCTTATGGCTTTGCCAATTTTGTTACAAGCCCTATTAAAGATTTGGTCAATAGAGAAACCCCTATTGCAGGCTTGTTTGAAGAGCATACGGCCAATGCCTTGGAACAAAAAATAATTCAGGCAAAGCATAGCCAACAGCGGATTGCAATCATTGAGAGTTTTCTCTTGGAAAAGTTGAATGAAAAAGCAATCATTGACAATATCGTAAAAAAGACTGTCGATGCCCTGATATCCTCCAATGGAACAGAATCGATACGTGCAATTCTCAAAAAGGACTTGTCCAAAAGAAGGCAACTAGAGCGGAAGTTTAAAAAACAAATTGGCGTCAGCCCAAAACAGTTGGGGAAAGTAATCCGCCTTCAAACAGCTATAAAAATGTTGCTAAACCAAGAGTCGGATAGTTTAACTGCCATTGCCTACCAAACTGAATATTACGACCAAGCACATTTTATCAAGGATTTTAAAGAATTTACAGGTATCAACCCCAAAGAATTTTTAGGCCATGAAAACATGACCCTATCAAGGCTTTTTTATCAGTAAAGGTGTCGCATTTTTACAATTTTAGCTGAGGTTCCTATTTCATATTTGTATGGTGAACATACACAGAAAATATGAAATATTTAATACGCAATGGTGTGGTTTTACTTGGCTTTTGGCTGGCTGCCTTTGAGGGTCAGAACCAATCAAATACTGTAAACCGCCCCATTGATTTAAACGGAACACAAAAGAACATTCCTATGAACAGTTTTATTTCAATTTTTGAAATTCCCGCGACAGAGATTTCAAGAGCAGTTAATTTTTATCAGGCAATTTTGGACATCCACATTGAAAAGATGGAATTCCCGGAAATGCAAATGGGAATCTTCCCATACGAAGAACAAATGGTTACTGGCGTGATTATGAAGGCAGAAGGTTATACTCCCTCCGCCTCTGGTGTGACCATCTATTTAAATGGAGGTGATGACCTACAAGTAATTCTTGATAAGGTCGAGAAAAATGGGGGAGAAATAATTGTTCCAAAATCCCTCCATGCAGATGAGAGTGGGTTTTTCGCCATCTTCCTTGATTCAGAAGGGAATAAAATGGGGCTGCATTCTCCAAACTAAAGGTTGTATGTTTTGATTACTTTGGGTGTAGTTTAGTACTCCATTCCAAAACTTACTCTTTAAGTATGGTCCCTACCCAATGTTTTAGCTATCCTGAATTTTAAATGCTTTATTGTACGATTACTCTGTTGTGCATTTGGAAAAAGGGCGGCAATAGAGAATATATTATCTCTACTGCCGCCTCATTTAATAATTAAAATCAATTGATTTAACCTGAAGGATCCAATACAAAACCCATTACCTGTTATAATCGTTACGAAATCAGCAGCTTTGTTGCTGTGTGGGGTTTCAAAATCAACACTATCTAATTAAGCTCAAGAAATCTGATTATATGATCGGGAGTTTAAACAGCTTGATTGCTTTCTAATTATTTAACCATCCTCCCCCAAGGGCTCGGTAAAGTTGGACCACGGCCTGCAACTCCTGTAATTTGTCGCTAACACCATTTAATTGAGCAGACAAAAGATTGTTTTTAGTGGTCAGTACATCTGTATAATTAGTGGAAGAAGAATATTCCAAAAGGGCCTCGGTAAACTCTACTGATTTTTCCAAAGCTGAAATTTGATTGGCTCTTGCTTCCTGTTTTTCTTTGGCTTTATTATAAAGAAAGAGTGCATTCGATATTTCTTCCCCTGCTTCTAGCCAAGTGGCTTTATAATCATAAAAGGCTTGTTGCTGCAATGATTCATTAATTTTTAATCGTGCCTTATTTTCTCCCTTTGCAAAAATGGGTTGTGTTAAGCCGCCAATTAAATTGTAGAATATGGAATTGTCAAAAAAACCTGTTAAAGACAAAGATGAAAGCCCACCATTAGCAGTAATGGTAAGAGAAGGATAGAAATAGGATTTTGCCACATTGACATCTTCAAAAGCACTTCTAAAAGTCAATTCAGCTTCTTGTATATCAGGCCGATTTCTGAGAAGTGAGGCCGGGAGCCCAATTTGTAAATCGGAATAGGCCTTTTGCTCAGTCAGTGAAGACCTTTCTATGGAACCGGGGGATCTGCCCAAAAGAATAGAAAGGGCATTCTCTCCTTGCTGAATACTTAATTCAATATCTGGTATACTGGCTTCTATTTCGTATCTACTTGCTTCGCTTTGAACAACAGCCGCACCATCTACAATTGCTGATCTATTAAGGTATTTCATGGTTTCTTGATCTCCAATTCTGTTTTGAAGAGTTTGCTGAGCAATGGCCAATTGTTCATCGAGTGCTAGCAAATTATAATAGGACACAGCTATATCCGAAATCAGTTGGGTTTGGATAGCTCTTGCTGCTGCTTCCGTTTGTAGGAAGGAAGCTAGGGCACTTCTTTTGCTACTTTTTAACTTACCCCAAACATCTATTTCCCAACTACTGCTTAATTGACCTAAATATGAATCTGTATTTAAGTTGATACCTTCTATATTACCAAAATTTAGTGCTGCTTGGGATGTTTTTGATTTACTTATTTGAGCAGTTCCTTCCAAACTTGGTAAAAAAGATAGCTTAGCCTGCATCAAACTTGCTTGCGCCTGATTGATGTTTTCCAGGGCTATTTTCAAATCAAGATTGTTTTCCAATCCTTCCCTAATTAGCTCTTGTAGAATAGGATCAGTAATTATTTCCTCCCATTTCAGTGAAGCAATAGTGGTGGAATCCGTTACATTTGAATCCTTATATTGTTCAGAAAACGCTGTCGCTGGTGCTTGATAGTTTTTATTTACCACGGCACAGGAATTCAATATTATAAGCGAAAAGGCTATTGGAACAATATATTTTAAAGCTCTATTTTTCATGTCCGTTTTATTTATTTGTTCAATGTTATGGCTTCTTCTTCCCCCCAATCGTCATCCGGTATACCCACAATTTTTTCTTGGAGCGTTTGGAAAATGATATAAAGTGTTGGAATAATTAAGACGCCTAAAATGGTTCCAATTAGCATCCCGCCAATGGCTCCTGTGCCTATGGCTCTATTTCCTATAGCGCCTGCACCCGATGCGATCATTAAGGGGGATAAACCGAAAATAAATGTAAATGAAGTCATCAATAAAGGCCTAAGTCTGGCTGTGGCACCATCTATTGCGGACTGTACAATGGTTTCACCTTCACGCCTCCTTTGCAGGGCAAATTCTACAATTAAAATGGCGTTTTTGGCAAGTAACCCGATAAGCATGACGAGTGTAATTTGGATGTAGATATTATTGCTGATACCAAATAGATTCGCAAATATCAACACACCTGAAAGTCCGGCTGGGACAGACAATAACACTGATAAAGGTAGTATGTAACTTTCGTATTGAGCACTCAGAAAAAAGTAGATAAAAATGAAACAAAAAACAAAAATGTAAACAGTCTGACTACCTGCAGAAATTTCTTCTCTTGTCAGTCCTGAATATTCATAGCCATAACCTGTTGGCAGTGTTTCTGCAGCCACTTCTTGAATAGCGCTAATGGCATCACCAGAACTATAACCATCATTGGGAGCACCGTTTATACTAGCAGATGTAAATAAATTAAAACGTGATATACTCTGAGGGCCGTAAACTCGCTCGAGGGTAACGAACTGAGTTATAGGAGCCATTATACCATTGCTGTTTTTTACTTTGATGGCATTTAAGCTTTCAGTGTTTGTTCTAAAATTCGCATCAGCTTGATAAATGACACGGTATTGTTTTCCAAATTTGTTGAAGTTGGAAGCATAGACACCACTAAAATACCCCTGCATTACACTTAGAATGTCATCAACATTTAAGCCTGCTTGTTTGGTTTTGGCTACATCTACTACAACTTCATACTGAGGAAAGGTTGGATCTAACGTGGTGGTTGCATATTGGATCTCAGGTCTTTTGTTTAAAGCTGAAATAAAATCCTGACTCACAGCATAAAGTTCATCCACAGTTCCGCCACTCTGATCCTGTAATTGTAATTGAAATCCGTTACTTATACCGAAACCCGTTATAGTGGGTGGTGTAAAAAAGATGATACTAGCATCTTTAATGTGTGCAGTCTTTCCAAACAATCTTTTGATAATTGATTGCGCGTCTTGATCATTGCCTGATCGTTCATCCCAATCTTTCAATCTGAGGATAAGCATACCATAATTTGAACCTGCACCACTGATCATTCCACGGCCTGTAGATGTGAATACTGTTTCTATTTCTGGAATATCTGCCGTAATTTCTTGTACTTGCTTTACTACTTCAGCGGTTCTTTCCAGAGATGCTGCTGCTGGCAAGCTAATATTGGACATAATAACACCTTGATCCTCATCTGGGACAAAACCGGTTGGGGTAGTATTTAAAAGGTAAACGAACAATCCAAAAAATAGGAGGAGTGTACCAATGGCTATTGCTTTCTTTCGAATAAGGAATGAAATTGACTTTTTATACCTTAAAGTTGTCTTCTCAAAAGCTGTGTTAAATACAATATGAAAACGTTGGATAAATCCCTTTTCGGTTTGATCATCCTGGTGTGGTTTTAACAATAAGGCGCACAAAGCCGGACTCAAAGTCAATGCATTAATTGACGATAAAATAATTGCGATAATGAGGGTAAATCCAAATTGTTGATAAAACACTCCAGAGGACCCACTGATAAAGGTTACGGGTACAAATACAGCAGCCATGACCAATGTAGTGGAAATAATAACTCCGGTAATCTCATTCATGGCATCTAAACTAGCCTTTCGTGCTGATTTATATCCACTGTCTAGCTTGGCATGCACAGCTTCTACCACCACAATGGCATCATCTACTACAACACCAATAGCCAGCAATAAGGCGAACAATGTCAATAAGTTGATGGTGAAACCAAAGAAGCTTAAGAAGAAGAAGGTGCCTACAACGGCTACCGGCACTGATATTGCTGGAATCAAAGTAGAACGCCAATCCTGGAGAAAGATAAAAACCACGAGAAATACCAACAAAAATGCTTCTATGAGTGTCTCAATTACTTTAGTAATAGAAGCATCCAAGAAATCATTGGCATTGAGCATTTCGGTATAATAGATTCCATCAGGAAAATTAACTGATGCTGCTTCTAGAGTAGCTCTAGCATTTTCAACAACTTCCTGCGCATTAGATCCAGCAGATTGGGCTATAGCAATTCCAACTCCAGGGTGTCCATTCAATAAGCTTGAAGTACTATAAGATTGCGAGCCAAGCTCAACTCTTGCGACATCTTTTAACCTTAGAATTTGACCACTTTCGGTTGTTTTTATGATGATATCTTCAAACTCTGAAACGTCTTGTAATTTACCTTTGTACTTCAAAGTGTATTGATATGCCTGATCACCTTGAAGTCCTAGTTCTCCGGGTGCAGCTTCCAAGTTTTGGTCTGCCAAGGCAAGGCTAATATCTGAAGGAACCAAACCGTAGTTGGCCATAATGTTGGCTTTTAGCCAAATACGCATGCTGTACTCTCTACTACCGAAACTAGTAGCGCTTCCTACTCCATTAATTCTTTGGAGAATGGGAATAATGTTGATATTGGCATAGTTCTGAATAAATGCTTCATCATAATCGCTATTCTCACTGTAAAGGCTAACAATCAAAACATTACTGCTTTGCTGTTTTTTAGTAGTTACACCAGATTGTGTAACTTCTGATGGCAACAGATTCGATGCAGTAGAGACGCTATTTTGAACATTTACTGCGGCAATATCTGGATCAGTTCCTAATTCAAAATAAACGCTTATACTTGCCGATCCGCTTGTTGCAGTAGATGTCATGTAGGTCATTCCTTCTACACCATTAATGGCTTCTTCTAGTGGAATAATGACACTATTTAGCACAGCTTCTGCATTTGCTCCATCATAGGAAGCTGATACTTGAACTGTGGGCGGTGCAATATCAGGATATTGAGATATCGGCAAGGTTGTGATTCCTATGATACCCAATATCAAAATGATAATGGATATCACCGATGATAGAACAGGTTTCTTTATGAATTTTTTAAACATAATGCGTGATTTTTAAATTAATTGTCACTTATGGTAGAAACTCGTAAAGCTTCGACTTCAGAAGCATTTACCTGAACAGGTTGAATTTTCATGCCATTAGAGAGGGTATTAACTCCTTCAATAATGACCTGATCATTGGCCTTAAGTCCATCAGTCACAATATTTGCTTGGCCTGATGTAGAAGGGGTAACGGTAATTTTGGTCGATTGGGCTTGAGATAAACTATCTACCACATAGGCGTATACATTTCCCTGAATTTCGTAGGTGGCAGATTGTGGTATCTGCAGTGCGTTTTCTATTGTGTTTGGAATGCGTATGGTTGCACTATTTCCTGTCCTAAGTAGATTTTCCGGATTGTCAAAAATTGCACGTACATTAAACGAACCCGTCTCTTCATCTACTTGACCGCTTATCGTTTGTATTTTACCTTTTTGATCATACATCGTATAATCCGGTAATAATAGATGAACTTCTATCGGATTTTCCATCCGCTCTTTAGTGCTTATATCCTGGTTTTTTCGGACAATTTCAAGATGTATTTTTTCATTAATAGAAAAATAAGCGTACACTTTTTTAATATTAGACACAGTGGTCAAAGGGTCTGCTGTGCTACTACTCACCAAACTACCTAATTTATAAGGAAGTGTTCCGATATAACCAGAGACCGGAGCGGAAATTTGAGTGTAACTGTAATTGGTTTTTGCATTTGCTAAACTAGTTTGTGCTTGCTCTAGCGCTGCTTTTTTTGCCTTAAGCGTGTTTTCTGCTGAAGTAAGTTGGAAACTGCTAATGATACCTCTTTCTACCAAGGGTCTTGCTTTTTCCACTTCCAATTGAGCAGAACTTACTTCTGCTTCGGCACTGCTTATGGCGGCTTGGGTATTGCGTACCTCTTGGGCATACTGCGGCGCATTGAGCACAAAAAGTAAACGCCCCTTTTCTACATATTCCCCTTCGTCAACTAAAACTTTTTCTATAAAACCTTCGATTTTAGGTCTAATCTCAATGTTTTCAATTCCTTCAATTTGTGCTGGAAACTCACTGTAAAGGTCTACGTTTTGTGGCGTAAGGCTTAAAACCTTATATTCAGCAATTCCTTCGCTTAGATGAGCATCCTTATTGCCATTACAAGAAATGGATAGGCAACCAATAAATAGTCCAATACCCAAAATTTTTAAATTGATCGTTTTTATTTTCATGTCCATAATTGTTTATTGCTGGTAACTGATTTAAGTGGTCTTAAAATTTTGCCCGTGTAGCCTTTAACCATTAAAAATGAGATTAGGGCAGCTATACTATCACTCACTACAAAGGCTATCCATATTCCAATCAACCCATATAACTTATTTAGGAGGATTGCAATGGGAACAAACAACCCCGGGCGCAATAGTGCTAGCATTGTTGCAATTCTATTTTGTTGCAGTGCCTGAAAGTAGCGGGTCATTACTATCTGCACCATATAAAAAGGTATTGATACCGCGAATATTTGTATCGCTGTTTTAGAAATAGTGGTGATGTTTTCATTGTCGTCTATGAAAAAACTGATCAATGAAACTGTATGGGATTCTAAAATAAAAACCCCAATTATTCCAGTTACGCCTACCATTATTAATGCGTACCTGAAAGTTTCCTTTACCCTGTCACTAAGTTTTGCGCCGAAATTGAAACTGATGATCGGTTGCATTCCATCTCCTGTGCCAAGTGCCGTCATCATAAAAATTACATTAAGCCCGAAAATTATTCCCATTGCTGCTACTCCTTCAATTCCTCCTGAATTGAGAAGTAAATTATTTGCAAATACATTTTGTAGGCTGTTAGCTACGTCCATTATGAATGGTGCAAAGCCGACCGAAAGAATTGGGAAAATAGTATGCTTTTGGAGTTTGATTTTTTTCCAAACTATATGCACAAGGCTATTACCACTTAAGTAGTATCGAATTAAAAAAAAAGCATTCGTGGATTGAGCTATGACGGTAGCTAGAGCGGCACCACTTATTCCCATATCAAATATTTTCATAAACACATAATCAAGACAAACGTTGATTAGTGAGGATAATAAGATAAGCCTTGCAGGAAAACGTGGGTTTCCTTCAGCCCGGCAAGTAAACTCCAAAGCGAGGAAAAAACTTAAAGGAAAGCCCATGATAAGGACCACAAGATATTCTGTTGCTAAATCCAATAATATTCCTTGAGCTCCAAAAGATTCCAATAGTGGTTTATAGAATATCAATCCTGCGATAGTGAAAATCACGATAGTCAGTAGGAGTCCGGCAATGGCACCCCCGAGTACATCTTCAGCCTTGTTTTTCTTTTTCTCACCTAGGTATTTGGCAATTAAAATACCTGATCCACTTCCAAAAAGTAAAATAAAGCCAAACTGAAAAAGGGAAATAGGAAACGCCATTGTCACTGCAGATAAGCCCTCAGCACCTACAAATTGACCCACAAATATGCGGTCTACAAAATTATAGAGCGCGTTGATTAAAAGCCCGAATACAGCGGGACCTATAAATACGAAAAGAAGTTTTAGTACGCTATCCTCTTCAAGTGGTTTTTCAATTTTATTAGTTTCAACCTGCAAAGCATTAGCCCTCTGCTTTCGTTTGAAACGATAAAGTACGTAGCTAAAAATTTGTTTAAAGTAATCCATTTATGCTTTTCTATCATTTATGAAAGCAAAGGTACAGGGATTGGGCACCTAAATTGGAATTATAATTTGTGTAAATTAGATTATTATTTAGGTTTTTTGTATTTTAATGGCTCATTAAAACCTTGGAAATGAAAGTATATAATAATATAAACACCTATTTCCTAAATGGAGTAGAAAAAGCAAATGATTATTCTAATAGCTTTTATATCAGAAAAATAGCTAAAAACATGAAGTTTGTTGAACCAGCCGAAGAATTTTGGGAGGCCCATAAACGGGGATTTTTTGAGGTAGCTATATTACAACGCAGTACAATCAATATTCAAATTGGTAATCAAACTTTACAAGAAATGAAAAATAGTTTGGCTATTGTTTCTCCTTTTCAAGTAATTAATTATAGTGTTGCCCCACCAAATGATGATTATGGTTATATCATTTATTTTAATGCTTCGATTTTCACCAGTTTAAATCAATCTTATGGGCTTCAAAATGAATTTCCTTTTTTTAAAATACATACGATGCCTCTCTATAGGTTACCAAAAAAAGATTTTAAAGATATACTAAGTATTGCGGAGGAATTATACATGGAGTCAAGAAGTACGGCCTTACATAGTTTTGAAGTAGTCAGGTCATTACTATTGATTTTGCTTTATAAGATAAAACGTTCGACCCAAGACAATAAAGGAATGGTTACTGCCAATAGAAGTGAAGCAATCATGTCCACATTCGAACAACTGATTCTTTCCGGCAACAATTATTTTTTATCTGTAAATGAATATGCCTCAAAGATGAATATTAGTCCAATATACCTTACTGAATGTGTAAAAAAGGCTACAGGAAAAAGTGCTCAGAAAATTATTATTGATTACAAGATGTTATATGCTAAAACACTTTTACACCAAATAGATAAACCCATAGCTGAAGTAGCTTATGAATTAAATTTTAATGAAGTGGCTAATTTTAATCAGTTTTTTAAACGTAATATGGGAATAACAGCTACTCAATTTCGAAGTAAGCAAAAATGAGGTAATTGTAGTCAGTATTTTATAATCTACTCCTAACTGCAATTCTTCAAATCAGTTGCTTTTTTTCATTATATAGCGGTATAGCATTTACCTTCTATGAGGCATCTCCTTTAATCAATTTTTTTAATCATAAAAACATAGTTAGTTTAGATGTGTAATTGGTTTTATTATTTGATTTACACTTCCTTTTACACATAAAAATAAAAAAATGTGGAGCATAAAATTCTGCCTATATGGCTTTTTGGTATTGTCGGCAGCTACGGCAGTCCTTGCCTTAAATACTTCAGGATTTGTGTATAAATCAGGTACAGCAGGGATTGGAGCCCTGATTATTTTGCTCCTCCAGTTTCAAAGGTTAAAACCTCCCAAGGCTGTGTGGTTGGTTTTTGCTGCTTTTCTGTTTTCCATTGGTGGGGATTGGTTTTTGTCAATCATGAAAGGCGACAACGGTTTGTTTATCAAGGGTATTGCATTGTATTTCATTGCTCACTTGGGCTATTTATGGTATGCAACACAGAATGGTAAGCTCAACCGGAAGTTTACGGTGATTTTGCTCTCCTCATTTTTGCTGTATTTTTATTTCTTATTATGGCCAAGATTTGAAGAAACCATGTTGCTACTGGCGGTATTAATTTATTTGCTTATCTCCTGTTTGTCATTAGGAATGGCTGTAGGCATGAATGGATCGGCGATAGCCAAATGGGCCTTTGTTTTTGGGGTCTTTTTAATTCTTATTTCAGATACCATAATCTCCTTTAAAGAGTTTTTCGGTAATAATAATTATAATTACATGATATTACCCACCTATTATTTGGCCCACCTTAGCATTAGCTTTTCTTTAATAAGGGCTTATGGCAATAGTGAGAAAAACCATAGTAATTAAATGGTCACAGTAGTTTTATTTGAAAAATTAAAATATAAACCCATGAGAAGTTTTTTGTTAGTTTTTTCTATATTCTGTTCATTGTCTGTACATGCACAAAGCATACTGCCAAACAATTGGGATCCTGTGGGAGTAGCGGATGCAGTACTTTCAGGACTAGTCAAGGTGACAGCCCCTGAAGTAAAGGGAGCCCATGACGCAGAGTTTGTACTGGTAGATGATTACGCCTACATTGTGGCTGAGGTCAATGATTTGAAAGCCGGAGAAAGTGGGCATTGGACTTTTATTTATTCGACCATGTCTATCGTAAACTTAAAGACCATGTCCGTAGAAAAAATTATTCCCTTTGCCCGCAGCGAACAGCAATTCGCCAATGTCACCTTACCTGAAGGGCAATGTTGGATTCCACGAATCCTACAGAAGGACAAAAAAAACCTTCGCATCTACTTTGTCAATGAACGAGCCGGAGAAATCCCATATTCTCAGGTTTGGTACATTGACTATGATATGCGCTCCGGTGCTTTTTCCAAAAAGATTCATAAAGTAAAAATTAAAACTTCAGCCGGTAAACTTGATTTCACCACAGAGAACTTTTATAAGGATGCCAAAGCACATGGATTCAATAAAAAGCCGGTTGGATACGGCGCCTACCTTTTTGATTCCTTTAAAGAGTTTGACGGCAAAACCTATACAACCTTGAACAATTTCCCGGGAAAGCAAAATGCTCTGGCAATTGCCAATAAAAAGTTAGATACCTTTGAAATTCTTGGCCATTATAATGAACCACAATCAGCTCAATTGTCTGAATCTGCCGTTAACCGTCTTCCGGATGGCACCTGGATGGCTATTTGTAGGAGGGATGATGGAGATAAGAATTACCTCATTACCTATAGCAAAGATGGTCAGGACTGGACCGACGCCGAATCAATTCCATCCATTCCCAATGGAACCAACTCAAAACCTACTTTTGATTTTTTTGATGGGATTTATTACTTAGGCTGGCAAGAAAACACAAAGGTGGATGGAGTCTCTCGCAGCGTATTTAATATTGACGTTTCGCTAGATGGTAAAAATTGGGAAAGAAAATACAGTTTTAGAACCAACCAATCCTTTCAATATCCAAGTTTTGCAAAACACAACAATAGCATTTGGTTAATTGCTACTCAAGGTGATCATTCTGATAGCCGTAAGGAACGCATTATGTTTGGGAAGCTAGAGTAAAAATTATACTTGATCAAAACTATGCTCTTTCAAATAGCCCTTTAATACTGGCTATTTAGTGGTGGTGGGGGTACTGGCTGCTTGTATGATACTTTCAATCGGATTGGTCTTTTTTTTGAAATGCAATTCAGGCAAGACGATTAATAATTCTTCCTCAGTTTCCTCCGCTTTCCAATAAACGATAAAGTTTACTTTAACAGAGGCAAGATGGTAAGCTCGTTTTTCCAGATCCTCCAGTTGCATTTTGAATTTTTTCGAGAATTTTAAGATGGGATGGTTTTCCTGATCGAAGCAAGTGCCTTCCTTTGCATGGAGTTCATCGCCACTTTTTAAATGGGAAGTCCTGTATTGGGTATATTTAAAAAAACTTAGCCAGACATCTTTATAGCTGAGTTGCATCACCATAATGTCCGGTTCAGACCAATGAGTAGAGTCGGTCACTTTGATCAGGTCGTCAACGATAATATTGTCCAGAAAATCCCCTTTTAAATGAATGGACAGCTGCTGTTTGGCCCTTGTCATGGCTACATACAAAAGCCTGATGTCCTCGTCTAGTAGTCGGCTGAGGTTTTGTAAAAGCAGAAAGATGTTGTCAAACTCCTTACCTTTGGCTTTATGTATGGTCGAAACCCAGATAGTGTCTCCATTGCGGGAGATAAAATCTTCTAACTTAGACTCTTTGAGGAAAAGCTCCAGATCAGACTTGTACTTTCTTTTAGGATGGGAAGCTTCAAATTCCTTAATCAAGTTGATGCATACTTCAATTTTCGAGCTCTTTTTGTATTTCTGCCACAAAGCTTTTTTGGCATGTTTCCACAGTTGTTCATCAATTACATATACATCATCAGCTAATTCCAAATGATTGAAGAAAAAGCGAAGCTCTATAAGATTGAATAAATTAAAGCCATCATTTGTTTGAATTAATTTAGCGGGAATTTTGTATTTGAGCAATAAACCGGTGATTTGCAATGCTTCATCATTGGATCGGGTCAATACACAAGTACTTCCTTTAAGCTCCGAACTTAGGATGTCATTTACTATAGGTGAAATCAGATGTTGTCCCTGATATTTTACAAGTTTAATTTTTCCATTTTTGTCGGATATTGCTTTTATTGGATTGGTTTTTAAGCGGTTTGGAAGCCTTTTGATAAATTGATTGGTGAAATCAACCAGATTCTTTTGGCTCCTGTAGTTTTCTGTCAATTCGTATTTAACGGCCTGTTTTTTATGAATAAATTGTTCCAGGTACTTAGCATTGGCGCCTCGAAATTCGAATATATTCTGGTCATCATCTCCCACAGCAATCACTCTCATTTCTTCATTTTGCGCCATCAAGGCCTTGATCAAAGCAAATTCATTGGCATCCATATCTTGGGCTTCATCTATCACCAAAACTGTCTTGGTAATTCGGTTGGCTTCCACTTCTCCCCCGGTAATTTTCTCTACTGTTTTTTTGATGATATCGGTCGATTTGTCTAAGTCTCCAATTTTTCCCTGCAAGTCAAAGCAATAGGAATGAAAGGTTTTTATCTCGATAAAATTGGCCGCATTGCCAATAAGCTTAAGAAGTCTTTGCTTGAATTCTGAGGCTGCTGCCCTAGAAAAAGTAACCATTAGCAATTGCTCATGTTTTACATCCTCCATTAGCAACAAAGAAGCCAGTTTATGAACCAAAACCCTGGTTTTTCCACTGCCGGGTCCTGCAGCTACCACGATATTATTGGATTGATTGTCTTTGATTATTTTTAATTGACGGGGGGAAAGTTCACCGAAAAGTTGCCGGAATTTACTCGGGGTGATGTTCCTTTTGATTTCATTTTGTCGGCTTCCTTTAAAGTATTTGTTTAAAAATACGTTGTAATTCAATTGGAAATAATCTTCAGCAAACTGCAAGGCTTCCTTATAATCATTTAACATTCTTTTGGCATATTCTCCTACGATATGAATCTGCTGTACCTTGTTTTCATAGAATTCATTCAACTTCTGGTAGTCATCGACCTTGTACCGGATTTTATTGTCCTGTTCAATTCTCTCAATGGTTAATTGATTGTAAACCACCATAAATCCCCCTTCTATTTTTAAAGCTTCAATTCTCGATAAGTAAAAGAGGGTATCTTCGATGTCCTCAGCAGTGATAGGAACCTTAAAAAGTAGGGATGAATTTTCGTAGGCTTCTTTTAACTCCTGCACGGAAAACTCGATTAGGAGCTGTGTTTTGCTTTGCTCTACCTCAGGAACGTTAGATAGGTGCCTTGAGTGCAGAAAATTGATGATAAAGACGGCCAATTCATGTCGTTTTTTTAACTTTTCACTTAATTTATCCTTTGGCTGAATGCAAATTATATTGATGTGAGAATTGGAATAACTAAGTGCTTTTCGTTTGATCCAATTTTTAATTGCCCAGAAGTTGATGATGGTTTTGATTTTATTGAGGCTAACTTCTTTGCAGCCATTTTCTTCTGCCGCTTCATTCAAGGCTTTAATTTGAAAAGTCTTCTCTTCTTCTCCAAAGGTAGAAAGAAGGAAATTTTCAATGTGGGCATAAGCTTCTACTATTGCGAGTGGGCGGTTTTTGTTCTCTCCATTTTTTATAAAGGCAGTTAAATCTTTGGAGTCTGCCAAGATATTTTCTTCACGCAACAGGCGGATAATCTTAAAGACCTCCTCTTTAACAATTCCTAGATGGTCAGAAATATAATCTATGCGGGATTCTGCTTCTTCCTCATTTGAGTGATTTTTGCTTTTGCTCGAAAAAAGCTTTTTGATTATTCGAATACCGTTTTGTTTCTGATTGTCCTGAAATTTTTCAGAAGCATTAATTTTATCGATGGCCTCTTGGGCATTTTGAGCGAGAATACTATTGGCGTATATTTTGGGTATATTTTGCCCCCTTTTGATATAACCGGCCTCCTCCAGTGCTGTTATAGCTGTTTTTACTCTAGTTTCTATTTCCCTAATATTGTCATACCAACCGGCTTTTCTGGCAATTTCCAAGGCAGAATTGGATACCGTTGACCTAAAGCGGGTGATATTTTTGATGGCCCTCCAAACCTGTTGGATTTCTTTTATACTTAACTTGGTTTGATTGAGTAAAATAAAATGTTTGCTGAGATCCTCTTCATTGAATAATACAAAGCAATCTGCTGAGATATTTTCATCCCTTCCTGCCCTGCCGGCTTCTTGTACATAATTTTCAAGTGAGTCTGAAATTTCATAATGGATCACCATTCCTACATCTTTCTTGTCTACTCCCATGCCAAATGCAGAGGTGGCCACCATTACTTGAACTGATCCATTGATAAATGCATCTTGATTTTCAGACTTTTCCTGTTTGTCCATCTTTCCATGGTATGGCTTTGCACTAAAACCATCATTGGTTAAGTGCTCAGCCAGTACATAGGCCTTGTAGGTCCTTGAAACATATATAATTGTAGGGCAATCTTTTTCTTCAATTAAACTTCTGACCGCATTGTATTTTTGTTCTTCGTCTTCTTTAGGGAAAACCTTATAATGTAAATTGGTCCTGGAAGTTTTTGACCTGAATATCTGCAGTTCCAAGGAAAGTTTTTCTTGGAAGTAACGACAAATATCCTCAATGACTTTTTGTTTGGCGGTGGCAGTGAAACAGGAAACAGGTATGGGTTCGGCCTTGTTTTTTTTCTTTTGTAAGGCATGGATAAAATCTCCGATATATAGATAGTCAACCCTAAAGTCTTGTCCCCAAGAAGAAAAACAATGGGCTTCGTCGATTACAAATCGGATGATATTTCTACCCAGCAAAAGGTATTCAATGGATTTTGACCGCAGGGATTCCGGAGAGATATAAAGAATAGAAGCTGCTCCATTTTCTACCCTTTCAAAAGATTTTGCTCTTTCAATTGGGTCTGAAAGACCATTGATAGTTACGGCATCAGTAATCCCGCTCTTCTCCAAATTATCTACCTGATCTTTCATTAAAGACTGTAGCGGGGAAATCACCACGGTCAAACCCTTTGCATTTTCTCCTGACATCAAAGCAGGTACCTGAAAGGTGATGGATTTGCCCCCTCCGGTAGGAAATACAGCTAAGATTGATTTATTGTCAATTGCAGCTTTAACAGCTTTCTCTTGCAGGGGCTCTTCTCCATAGGTTCTGTATGTCTCAAAGCCAAAAAACTTTTTTAACCCCCTGTGGATGTCTAATGCCTGATTGCAATATTGACATCCGGGTAAACAAGGGTTGTTTTTCAATTGGTAAAAAATACTTTCAATGTCCGGGTAATTTTTTATTACCCAAGGTGGGGTGATGGATAGTCGGCTTCTGGTATTGATTAAAGCCAAGCTATAAGCAAGTGCGGTAGGTGAGTATTCAATAAGTTTTGACAAATTAGCCTCTTGACAAATGTCATTGTAGAATTCTTTCCTTATTAAACTTTCAATTTCAGTGCTGTGGCTTTGGTAATCTAGAAAAGTGAAAAAGGCTTTAAACTCCGGTTTTTCCCCAAGCAACATATAATAAATTTCCTGTAGGGATTTGCTTAGTTGTTGAAAAGCTGAGATTTCATCAAAAAAAAGATCTTTGGCCTTTTTGGCATCATTCAAGGGATTATTTTTATCTTCTGTTTGAAGTTTATCGTCCTTAACGAGTGCATGATAAGGTCTTTTGGGAAAAAGTAAAGGGGAGAGGAACAGGGTGTCAATGATTTTTGAAGTGTCAAAATTAATATCAGTTAGTCCTCTGCCAATGTATTTTAGATCATGCTTGATGATATTATGCCCACAGATAAACTGAGTGCCTTTTAAAAAGTCCATGAAGGCGTTCATGGAAGGTGTATGAAAAATCTCTCCTGTACTTTTTATACTTCCTATGTCAAGCACCTTCTGGGATTTGACAGCTGTTTCTGTATCGATGAAAGCTATTAATTTCATGATTGATTAATCGTAGAACTTAATAAAAGCTAGGTTTGCACTCCTATAGTTTTAGCTAAAGATAGGAATATTTAGTGGGTTTGGTATTGATTGCTATTCAAGAATTAAATTCTTGTCAAGTGTGGATTAGTTAATTTATAGTGCTATAAAATGGTTTTGGCAAAGAGTATGGTATGTAAAGACAAAAAAAAGGCCGTGAATCAAATGAACCACGACCTTTGTATTCTTAAGTTTTTAACTATAGCTTTTCAATAACAGAATTGATTAAATCTGTTGTGGTACTGTAATCTTCATCATTTTCTTTGGCGATTTCTATTGCCTCTTTGGCTACTTTTAGAGATTTTGTGTAATCTCCGGTTTTGAAAAGTAAAGCCGCATAAGTATCCGTATTGGAATAGTTTTTATCTAGTTCAATAGAACGTATTACCCATTCCTTTGCCTCTTCCAATTTGCTCTCATCGTCTTCATTTTTGTAATAGGCCCAGGCCAAAGAGTTTAAATCACTTGAGCTGTCCCATACAAAATTAATGTCATCAATGCGGCCTGTTTGTATCATTCGATAGGGGTAAACAGAATAACTTACCAGCGCATCCGAAATATTTCCATCGACTAAATAAAGTATCAGTGGGGCAGAGCTTACATTGAAGACGTTATCAAAACCTTTTTCATCCTCCCCTATGTTTGCATGAAAGTTTATGGCTTTTCTCCAACTATCGTGGTAGCCTTCATTTAACACTTCATCTCGATTTTCTTCATTGTCTACATTGATGGTGATAAGGTTCATCATAGACATGTCACAATCCAAGTATCGATTGATCAAGTTGATACAAGGGAAACACCATTTTCCGCTCCAGGTAATGACAAGGGTTGGCAACTCTTTGTCTAGGTCATAGATTTCATAGATATCGCCAAATTTGATGGTTTCATCATTACCTAGATCTGTAAGGTTAACATCTATTTGCCCGTATAGGGGTTTTGAAACAATTATTAAAGAAAAAAACAGAAGTGTAAATGATACTCTTTTCATGGTGTTTAATTATATAAGGTGATAAAAATAGCTTTAATATGAAAAATTCTATTCGATTTGGTTTTGCCTAACACATAGAAAGAAGGATTAATTTGGGTCAAAAATATTTACCTGAAGCTTAAAAAAGTAAGTTCATGGATGGGTTATTAAAGCCTGGTTTTCTCCAATAAATCAGGACTGTTTCTTTGAAAGCACAAAATACTATTTTCTATTTATTCGGAAAACAATTTTATTCAATTAATCGCTTTGAGAGAAAAAGTTTTTTCAATTAACTCTTACGTATTCACTTTAAAGATTTTGCATAGTCGCCTGTCTTTTGGCAAATCGCCAAGCTCCCAAGCCAAGGAAAGTGTAAAGCACCAGGATGGCTAGCATTTGTTCCCAGTTATTTGTCAATTCGTAATAGAGAATTAGTATGCCTCCAATTCCAAGGCCAACAATAGAGAGCAAGGTGATAAAAGTAGAGGACTTGGTTTTGGCTCTTATTTTATAATTAGCAATGCCCATTAAAAATGAAACCAGTAAGAAAGTTACACTCCCAAACTCAAGGATCAATTGCAAACCACCTATTGAAATCAAAAGACTGGAAATGATTGCCATGGCTATTAAGGCATTTTTGGGGATATTATTTTTTCTATGGGAGAGGATATGTGGAAAAAATCCATCTTTAGCAATGACAGCCATTTGTCGCGAAGAGCCAAAGAGTGTTCCGCTTATCGCACTGCTAGTGGCTAGGATAGCGCCCAGAATGACAAGATTTGCCCCAATTTTACCTAAGATACTTTCTGCTCCGGCAGCAAGGGCAAACTCTTTATTTTTGATAATTTCTTCAGAAGGAATAGCAAATAAAGCTCCCATGGAGATGACAAGGTATATCACCACCGCCAAAACAATGGCGCTATAAATTGCCCTTGGGATATTCTTGTCCGGATTGTTCATTTCATTTACTGCATTGATTACCAATTGAAAGCCTTCGTAGGCGACAAAGGTAAGGGAGGCAACAATGATTATGGAAAATACATTTGCATTTTCGGCGTCTAGAGCCATGATTTCCAAAAATGTTTCCACATCTGTTGAGCCATGATAAATCAAAACAAATGAGATTATCGATAAGACGATAAGCTTGGTATACACCATAAAGTCTTCAATTTTTCCCATACCGTTTACACTCCAAACATTGATCAAGGTAAAAAGGCCAATGACGGTAATTGCGACCACTTTTCGCATGATAATATTTTCCGCAAAGTCGGTGCTACTTAGGGCGTAAGAAGAAAATGTATAAGCATACAAAGCCAGGGTACTGATGTATCCAAAGATGATAAACCAACCTATGGCAGATGCAGAAAAATTAGACCCTGGATAGGTGCGTTTGAAAAAGGAATAGGTGGCTCCTTCATCTTTATAATAAGTGCCAAGTTTTACATAGGAATAAGCAGCTAAAGCAGCTATTATACCCCCAACGGCAATTGCTATAGGGGTCAAGTTTCCAATCAATGCTACCGAAATTCCAAGGATGGTGAAAATTCCTCCGCCCACCATGCCGCCCAGGGCTATGGCGATTAATTCAACAAGACCGAGGTTTTTATTTCTATTTCTATGTTGTGTCATTTTTTGAATGAGGCTGTAAGCCATTGAAAAAAGAATAGCTTTTCGATAAAAAGCCTAAATTTAGTAATTCCTAATAGAATTGAAAACCCATTCCATTGATTGGCTTATTATTGAGAGATTTCTGAAATAGCCAAAATCATGCTTGTGTTTTTGTTTGGAAATATGTAATTTAGTTTAGGTTAATTGTCTTTAAATTAGAAGGTTAAAGGGATTGAGTATGTGATTTTTAGATCGATATATGTACAAAAACTTGTCAGGAATAATCAACCTTTCTGTGTAAAGGAAATTGAAATCGTTTATTGTGAAGGGGTTTAGAAGATGGGGAATAGATCGTTAAATCAATCATTGACCCTAAAACCTGCTACTTTACAGGACAGGAGAAATATCTACATATGGATGGCGCATTCTAACTTGACCAGAGATATGCTAGGGACGCCAAATTTCCCTGAGATTCCAATTCCAACTTGGGAGGAATTTAATGAAGATTATAAAGCCTATTATTTTGATGGTTCACGTCCACTAAAAGGACAATGTTTCATAATAACATTAAATGGAGAGGAGGTGGGGCAAATAAACCATAACGAAATTGACCCTATTACCCAATCAACGGAAATTGACATTTGGATGGCTGATCTAAAATTTACCGGCAAAGGTTTTGGGGGTGAAGCATTAAGACTACTATGTGAATATTTGAACCAAAATTTTGGATGCAATACCATCTACATTGCTCCCTCTAAACGAAATCTAAAAGCAATCAGGGCCTATACCAAAGCTGGTTTTAATGAAACTAAAAATCTTCCTATTAATTTTGTTCCCGACTATGAGGATTCGGTAATAATGGTGAAAAAGCTATTGTAAGAAAAATTTGAGCAAATAGCAGCCGAAAGGTAACAAAACTGGCTAAATGCTTCAAAAGATATGGGAGCATGGTATCAGGTAAATAAGTGAGCTGGTTATCAAGCGTATAATTAACATTAATCCTCCAACGATCTTCATGCTTTTCTTTGTTGTCGGTTTAGGTATGTAATTAATAATTCATCCTCCTCTATGAAAAAGGATCTTTCTTTATTTTTCGCAATTTTTTTAATCCCTACGTTGCTAAATGCACAAACATTTACCGGTAGTTTTGATTTAGTTGTAAGGCATCATTTCCCAAATGGAAATGAGCGCATTGATACGATTTCTTATTTTTTGGGGAAAGCCAAATCAGCGATAATCATTTATGGAAAGAGAAGAGATCCTGACATGCGCATGGTATTTAATAAGCAAGATTCTACGATTACCAATCTTTTTGAAATGAATGGAAAGAAAGGAGGGTATATTTTGCCCATGGATAAAAAACATTGGCCGGGAATGCAATATGCTTTACGTTCTTTTAATTCCGGTCCGCGAAAGAAACTGAATTACACCGGAAATGAAGCAACGTTAGAAGGATATTACTGCCGGGAAGTTGTAGCAGAAATTGAAGAATATGCTGCAACAATGATGCTTGCCGAGGATATTAAAATATCCATGTCCAGTGTATTAAGTTACCAAAGTGTAGGTGCGGGGAAGTCACAGGATGAATCGAGTTTGTTCGATAAATTTGGTGTCCAAATATTGCCTCTATTTATAAAATTAAAAAGCAAAGTAGGGAAAGCTGATGTGGTTATGCGGGTGGTAAATATAAAGGAATCTTTTCCTGAGGCTATTTTTGATACCGAAGGTCATACATTAATTAGTGTGGAATGATTAAGTATTATTGTAAAGGGCATTAATAACCTTCCTTTTCTGTGATGCTTAGCGTGTTTTTGGCTAATTGTATTTTCCGTTCGAAGCAATGGCATTATTTATATGGGTCAAATGATGCTTACAATGCCATGCATAATTCCCAATAGTTTCAGCTAAATTAAATATTTCTCCATGTTCAGGATGCGTGTATTCCAGCTCCAATTGTTGATCATTAAGACTTCTGAGCAGGAGTGCCCATTTTTTATGCAGTCCGCGCAAAAGGTTTAACGAATGTTCAATATTGTTGTCTAAGGAATCAGCCAATTCCGCCCATTTGTCCTCAAAATAAGGTTTTATGGTAGGAGATTTTTCTGTCAGTGCCAACTTAAATCTAATAAGGCTGTTCATATGGCTGTCACTGCAATGGTGTACCAACTGTTTAACAGTCCATCCACCTGGTCTATGTCTCCAGTTGAGTTGTTCAATTGAAATGTCCCGACATGCGTTTTCAACTTCAGTTGGGAAATCTTCGATTTGCTTGATCCACTGAGCGATTAATTCATGATTCGGGTTTTTATTGGGTATGTATTTTCCGATTGGGAATTGGAGTTTTTTGATATCCATAGGGACTAATTATTTAAATGAGAAGCCAAAATATCCTAAGAATGCCAATGATGAAAAATTGGCTAAAGGTTGAATTTAAGCAAATAATTATCCTTTCAACAAGCATATTGATCTGTTTTAGGATCCTTTTTAATTTCTTTTGTTATACTATCATTTTTCGTTTAATGGGTCGGCTTTCAATCACTTAATGTGAGTATATAGGCGTCTTATTCCCTTGTCATATTTAGCTTATTAATAGGAGAAAAAGCTTTTTATCATTATTTTTGGTACAATGGCAAATGAATTAGAAAAACAACCTAATAATCCGTTACACGGTATCCGCTTGGTAGATATTTTGGATTATTTGATCCATGAATATGGTTTTAATGAATTGGGTCAGCGGATCAATATCCGTTGTTTTACCAATAACCCCACTCTCAAATCTTCGCTAACTTTTTTAAGAAAAACGCCTTGGGCAAGGGAAAAAGTAGAGGAACTTTATATTAAGACGAAGCATCGCAACAGCAATAATGAAGACTATTGAGTTTGGTGGATCAACTGTAAGGAGAAATTTAAATATTACCGCTTATTGAAAAATTGAGTTTTTGAGTGGTCAATAAGTGTTAAAAATCAGTATTCTAATAGGGATAATAAATATAAACAGTTAGATTAATAAATTTTAAACCTAAAATAGTTCAATTCACAAAATATGACCATGAAATCATCAAAAAATGAAAATCAGGAAAATTCCAGACGTTCTTTTTTAAAGAATGCTGCGATCGCTTCCTCCATCGTATTCGTTCCTCGACATGTATTGGGTGGTGTCGGTTTTACTGCTCCAAGTGATCAGTTAAATATCGCAGCCATTGGAGCTGGTGGAAAAGGAGCCAGTGATATCAAAAACGCCTCAGTTAATGGCAGAGAGCGAGTGATCGCATTGTGTGATGTTGATTTTAATGGATCGGCAAAGCGTTCTGTTGAGAATTTTCCTAAAGCCAAGCTTTATTCGGATTACAGGGAAATGTTGGATAAAGAGAAAGACCTTGATGCTGTTACGATCTCTACTCCTGACCACGTTCACGGTCCTGCAGCTTCCTATGCCATGAATAGAGGTGTTCATGTGTATGTGCAAAAGCCGATGACCCATAACATTCAAGAAGCCCGTATGCTTACAGAAATGGCAAGGGACAAGAAGATTGTTACACAAATGGGTAACCAAGGCGGATCCAATCCATTGTTAAATATGGTTCAAGATTGGATTGATAATGATAAAATTGGTAAAGTGTCTAAAGTTCAGGTGTGGACCAATAGACCTGTATGGCCTCAGGGGATTCCTTTTCCTAAGGCTGAACCATCTAAAAAACCTGACAATTTAAATTGGGACTTATGGTTAGGCCCTGCAGAATATATTCCCTACACGCCTAATCTTCATCCATTCAACTGGAGAGGCTGGTGGGATTACGGAACAGGTGCCCTTGGAGATGTTGGTTGTCACTTGATCGATATTCCTTTCAGAACTTTAGGTTTGAAGTATCCAACCGACGCAGAAGCCAGTGTGGCGTCAATTTATACAGACATGTGGACTGCGGATTATTATCCTAAAAGTTGCCCACCTGCTTCCTTCATTACCCTTCATTTTGATGAAACGACGAAAAGTAGATCGCCTATAGAAATGACATGGAGTGACGGTGGAATTAAACCTTCTCATCCGGACATTATCCCTGCTGACAGCGATATTGGTGGTCATGATAGTGCAAATGGCGTATTAATAATTGGTGAAAAAGGAATCATTTCTACCAATATCAACGATAGTTCTCCATTGATGCCTAAGTTATACTTGAATGATGGAACCACAGAATTTGGTCCTGAAGTTGAGAAAAATGATGAGCCTGAATATGGCCATCAACGCAAATGGATCGATGCTTGTAAAGCAGGTTTCAACAGCCCGGAACATAAGGCGTTGACTTCTTCCTTTGACTATGCAGGCCCTATGACCGAAACAGTCTTGATGGGTAACCTTGCGACAAGAAGTTATATGCTTCGCAGGGAGAATGCAGAAGGAAAAGCTGAATTCTTTGGAAGGAAAAAACTACTTTGGGATGGTGAAAACATGAGGATTACTAACCTTGAAGAAGCCAACCAATTTGTTGGTAGAAATCATAGAGAAGGATTTAAAATCTAATTTTTATCCTTTTTTAAAAAAATCCAAACAAAAACTCCGCCTTTTTTGTCTAAGAGGCGGAGTTTTTATGTTTTAAATCGGCTTAAAATTGTCGATAGAGTGAGAACCGATCAATGTATATCTGTGATTGATTCAATAACCGGTAATTTCTTTTAATAAATTAAAGAACCCTTTTTTTCTTGCTGAAGAAATAGACCAATCCACCGGGACGCTTTGGTAACCCTCTTCAAATCCCTCGCCTTTTTTTCGGAAGTCAAAATAACCCCAAGATGCATAAGAAGATATAGATGCAATCAAATTGTTAAAGTCCTTGTCAAAGTCAAAATGGTCATCTTCATTGAATAGAATAGGCTTTTTTTGATAGCCTTCTACTGCTTTGGTTTGATTTACCATTTCCACAATTTTCTCAGGTTCGGTCACACCATTCCCATGGAGTAAAATAAAATCAGCTGCTTTAACCACGTTAGGAAGAGGAATAAATTTCCCTCCATAACTAGTGCTGACATAATACCTGTAACCCTCTTTTTGGATGGCTTTTGCTCTTAAAATTAATTCATGAACCCTTTCCGGTTGGAGAATTTTGTGGCTGTACCTTACATTGCATTCATTGTTAATCTCAATAAGTACATTTTTATACTTGTGGTTATGCAGCCAATTTACAGCATTGTCTACCGCATTTATTACAGCTTTTTCGTCCTCTAGTCTTTCATCTTGTCCAAAATAAAACAAGCCTAAAATTGGAACCATACCCAGTCTGTCTGCCTCATCAAGTATTTTCTTTAAGCGGGCCATATAGGCCCCTCTCAACTCACCCTTGGCGGTAAATGCAGAATTGTGCCATGGTTGATTTTTGCTGTAGCCTTCTGGGCTGCCTCCCTGTAAGTTGATGGTAAAAGAAAGCATGCCATGTGCTTTCCATTGGGACATATTTGCTACAAATTCATCGGTGTTTCTATCCGCGTCCCATTTTCCTGTGTCCGGATATTTCCAACGATCTACGGTTTCAGGATTGAGATCATCAAATACTCCTTGCACCAAGCGAGCATTCATTAGCAAGCCCTCAATGGTATGGCCTTTCCATGCTTGCCCGGAATAAGTGGCTTGACCATTAATAAAGAATTTATCTCCTTTGATTTGAACTTTGGTTTGCCCAATTGATTGGGATACTGCAACCAACACCAAAAATCCTGTTAACAAGCAAGTAATTTCTCTAATTGGGTAGTAAATCAATTGCTTTTTCATACCTCGTTTGGTTCCGGGTGGACAAATGGCGCTCTGTACTTTCTGGTCAATAGTTGAGTGGCTTCCTCATCTCCGATGATGATTCTTTTTTTCGGGTCATAAGATAAAGGTCTACCCAATTCCATTGACATATTTGCCATTATACAACTGGCAGTGGAAATATGTCCTTCTTCTATATCTGCCACCGGTTTTCCACCTTTTTCTATCGCTTGAATGAAATTTATCATATGTGCTCTGGTGGCAGGTGCAGCTTGGAGTTCGATGTCTTTTTCCTTAAGGTCCTCAGGATATTTTTCTTTTTCAAAGACTACATCTCCTGTTATCTTTTCACCTTTGCCCTGTGGAATAAACTCATACTTCATCACAGAAGCCTTTAAAGTCCCTTTGTCCCCATAGATTTTGTAGGCCCACGGGTATTCAGGGTCTTGCGGAGTTCCCCAAGAACGATGGTTCCAGACGCAATCCAGATCATCATAGTGGAAAGTGGCCGTCTGGGTATCTGCAATGGTAGATTTGCCCCCTTTTTGAACATAAATTCCTCCTGTGGCAAAAACACTCTTAGGCCAACCTAAGCCAAGGGTCCAACGCACGGCATCAAACATATGCACACACATATCACCGGTAATTCCATTGCTGTATTCCATCATGGTTCTCCACCATCTTCTGTGGGGAAGGCCATCAAAGGGCCGCATTGGTCCGGGACCTACCCAAAGGTCATAATCAAAAAAATCAGGGACAGGCTTGATTTCAGGACTGCCATTGGCCCTCATGTGGTAATAGCAACACATTTCTACATGTGACACTTTTCCCAATAGTCCTTTATCAACTATGTTTTTCTTGGCCTCTACTAAGTGAGGAGTGCTTCTTCTTTGTGTACCTATCTGGACAACTTTATTGTATTTTCTGGCAGCTGCTAAGATGGCTTCCCCTTCAATTACATCTACACTAATTGGTTTCTGGAGGTATACATGGGCACCTGATCGAATGGAATCAATTGCATGTAATGCATGCCAGTGGTCAGGGCTGCCCACTAAAACAATGTCTAGCTTGTTTTCATCAAGCATTTGCCGGTAATGTTTGTATTTTTTTGGGGTTTTTCTCGACTGCTGCCTTTGGCTGATAAGCTTTCCTGCTTCATCTAATAGGTGAGTATCAGGATCCGAAATGCCTATTACTTCTATATCTGCCACTTGAATGAGTCTGAATAGGTCACTTTTACCATACCATCCTGTGCCAATCAACCCAACATTGTATTTTTTATTTGGGGCGGAAAAAGTCATTGTTGGCACTCCTACAGTAGCCAAGGTGGCCATTGCTGTACTTCCTTTAATAAATTTTCTACGGTCTAACTTTAATGGGTTCATTTATTTATATGGAGTTTGTCTACATTAAAGATTCAATATATAAAAATTATACCTCAGGGGAAGTCTTTCTTTCTTGAAAATTGAATTTTAATCGAATTTTCTTTTAAAGAGTGATTTCTTAAGGTAATTTTCAGGAGTAATTACAAAATCCACAAATGAACCAAATATTAATGAAACGAAACCCAAATTTATTCCTAGTTTTTTCGATTGTTTTTTTGATTTGCCAAAGCTTGTATGGGCAAGATAAAGCAGCATTTTTAAACCCTCCAAAAGTATTTCCGGTATCAGATTATGAAGATTGGCACCAAATAGAAAATCGTAAATTTTCAGGAATCTCCAGTTTGGCCATTCAGGAAGATAAAGGGGAGTTTTGGGCTGTTTGGTATGCAGGAATTAGTCCTGATGAAGATGAAAACAATTATGTAGTGCTTTCCTCAAGTACCGATAAAGGGGAAACTTGGAAAGAAACCTTGGTGATAGATCCTGATGGCGGAGGCATGGTAAGGGCATTTGACCCTGAAGTATGGGTAGACCCTTCAGGTAAGGTGTGGGTGTTTTGGGCTCAAGCTGTTGATAAAGACGCCAAAATTGGTGGTGTATGGGCCATCATAGGTGAAACTTCTGTTGATGGAGGCACCAGCTGGTCTGCACCAAGAAGACTTACTGATGGTGTGATGATGTGTAAGCCGCTAATATTAAACAATGGTGATTGGGTTTTACCGGCCTCTACTTGGCGTGAGACGGATCATTCGGCCAAAATGGTGGTTTCAAAAGACCAAGGAAAAACTTGGGAAGTTGTTGGAGGTGTTCATGTACCCAAAGAATTTAGGTCCTTTGATGAGCACCATTTTGTAGAAAAAGAAGATGGTAAACTTTGGGCACTTTTAAGAACCAAATATGGTATTGGAGAAAGTTATTCAAGCGATTCAGGAAAGACATGGTCTGTCCTTGAAGAATCTTTTATAGCTCATCCTAGTGCCAGATTTTTTATAAGAAGGTTACAATCCGGTAATTTGCTCTTGGTGAAACATGGACCTATATCTGTAAAAACAGGAAGAAGTCATATGATGGCTTTCATCTCTAAAGATGACGGAGCAACCTGGTCAAAAGGACTTTTGCTAGACCAAAGAATAAATGTTTCATATCCAGATGGACAACAAACGGCTGATGGTACGATTTACATTACTTATGACCGAAGTAGGACAGGGGATCAGGAGATATGGCTGACCCACTTTACTGAGGATGATATACTTTATGCTTCCTATGATGAGCAAATGGTAAAAGTTTTCAATAACAGAAAAATCATAAGCAAGAAAAAGGAATAGTCAAATGATGTCAACCTATAAATGGCTTTTGTGTGGACTATTTACCATGGTATTGATGGAACCGGGTGTGGTTTTAGGCCAAAATAGCTCAAGATCAGTTTTTGACTCACCCTGGCAGCGACATACCATAGACGATTCATCCTTAGGCTCAGATGGGACAAAATTTTCTGATGTCAACAATGACGGGAAATTTGACTTGGTTACCGGCTGGGAAGAAGGGGGTGTTTCTCGTATTTATTTGCACCCGGAAAACCCTCAACAAAAATGGCCTTTTATTGAATTGCCGTCCCCTGATGTTGAAGATGCCTTTGTCTCAGATTTAAATGGCGACGGTTTCATGGATTTGATCACCTTGTCTGAAGGGGAGTACCAGCGGATTACCATTCACTGGGCGCCTGCTGATTCTGATGATTATTTAAATCCCAAAAAATGGCTTTCCAAGGATATCCCTGTTACCGTAGGTAAGACAAAGTGGATGTTTGGGCGCCCCATTAACCTGGATGGAAAAAATGGTGTGGATCTGGTGGTAGGCTCCAAAGCTCCCAATGGGACTTTGGGTTGGCTAGAGGCTCCTGAAAATCCAATGACAATGGAAGACTGGAAATACCATGAAATCGCTCGACTGGGTTGGGTAATGTCCATTGAGTTATTGGACATGAATATGGATGGGGAGACGGACATTGTATTTACCGATCGAAAAGGGGATTTACGTGGTTTGAGGTGGATGGAAAACCCTGGAAAAGGAGCTTTACATGAAGAGTGGACGCATCATTTACTGGGTATCAGAGATGGAGAACCAATGTTTATGGATTATTTTGAAAGTGGCAAAAAGGAAAAGGTACTGAATTTTGTTGTGCCGGTTGTTTTGCATGGATGGGAGCACTTTGAGAAGAAGGATGGACTTTGGATAAGTCAAAAGATTGAGTTTCCGGACTTCGTTGGAGACCGCGCAAAATCAGTTACGATAGGAGATATCAATCAAGATGGATTTTTGGACCTGACTGCTACCTTTTCTCAGGCCTTAGGTAAATCCGGAGTAATTGCCATGATGAATTTTCAAACGGATAGCTCATACTTTATTGACATCAGTGGTGAAGAAGGGGTGAAATATGACTTTATTTTGCTAAAGGATATGGATGGGGATGGGGATTTGGATATCATTACCTCGGAGGAAACAGCAGCAGATGGTTCAAAGAAAGGTCTGGGGGTTATCTGGTATGAAAACCCGATCAAATAAAAAGATGACCGCTCCATTAATTTTTTGATTTTTATAGGCCTGATTATGGGGAATTCGAGTAATACTCCCAATAGTTAGTTTAAATTTATTGAAATAAGGATAAAACCAAATAACTAAAATACTTACTGATAATGAGTAAAGAGATATACCTGATTGCCAGTGGCGATTTGAGACTTTCTGCCAACCAAACTTGTTGGCCTGCACAAAAAGAAATGGAAGACAGCCTGCAAGGCGTTTTTGATAATCTAGGGGTAAATGTCATTAGAGCCCATAAGTTTGATGAAGAAAAAGGGCATGGCTTTATTGATTCTCAGAAAATGGGAATGGAAGTTTTTAGAACAATAGATCCCGAACAGCCACTAATTGTGGCAGAAAGTGTTTGGCAATTCTCTCACCATGTTTTGGCAGGATTGACCACACACAAAGGGCCTATTTTAACCATAGCCAATTGGAGTGGACAATGGCCAGGGCTTGTAGGAATGCTTAATCTCAATGGTTCTTTAACCAAAGCCGGCGTATCTTATTCTACAATTTGGAGCAAGGAATTCAATGACGAATTCTTTTTAAATGGATTTAAAGAGTGGTTAGAAACAGGTAAAATCACACATGATCTTAGTCACGTTCGGGATTTTGATAGCAAGGATGCTCCAGCTAAAGCAGTGGAAATAGGAAGTTCCTTTGCCAAGGAATTTAGAAGAAACAAAGCCATAATGGGTGTGTTTGATGAAGGTTGTATGGGTATGTTTAATGCCATTATACCTGATCATTTATTGCACAAAACAGGCTTATTTAAAGAGCGGCTAAGTCAATCGACCTTGTATGCCGCCATGCAAAATGTTTCAGCAGAGGAAGCTGAAGAGGTTTTGGAGTGGTTACTCGATAGAGGCTTAACTTTTAATTGGGGCAAAAATCCCGAGACCGAGCTAACAAGAGAACAAACCCTTGAGCAATGTAAAATGTATGTGGCTGCTTTAAGGTTAGCCGACAAATTTGGTTGTGATACCATTGGTATACAGTACCAACAAGGGCTTAATGAGTTGTGCCCGGCCAGTGATCTTGTAGAAGGTTTGTTAAACAATACCGAAAGACCTCCGGTGACTGATGAACAGGGACTTGAAATTCTAGCCGGAAAAGCCCTCCCACATTTCAATGAAGTTGATGAATGTGCAGGATTAGATAGTTTGATTACTTATCATTTGTGGGATCAATTGGGTTTGGTTGGAGACAATACCCTCCATGATTTGAGGTATGGAGAAAATTTCACCATTGATGGAAAAGAAGAGTTTGTGTGGGTATTCTTAATTTCAGGAGCAGCACCCCCATCACACTTTTCAGGAGGATATAAAGGAGCAAGTAGTGATAGGCAACCAGCCATGTATTTTCCGCAAGGAGGAGGAAGTTTAAAAGGTGTCAGTAAACCCGGACATATCGTATGGAGTAGGGTCTTTGTGATGGACGATCAATTGCATTGTGATCTAGGTACCGGTAAAGTGGTGGAATTGCCTGAGGAAGAAACCAAGAGAAGATGGGAAATGACCACCCCTGAGTGGCCAATTATGCATGGTGTATTAGATGGTGTAAATCGAGATCAGATGATGGCCAGACATAAGGCAAACCATATTCATGTGGTTTATGCAGAGAATGAAGAGAGTGCTCTTGAAGCCTGCTATGCAAAAGCTGCAGCAATGAATGAATTAGGAATTAAAACGTCACTTTGTGGTATTTAATATGAGAAAAGTAACACTTTCAATGCTCGCAATAACTGCCGGTTTAATGTTGAATTCTTGTGGTGGGGCGAATGATAAAAAGGCCGAAACCCAGGAAGATACGCAATTGGTACCTAATGACATTACAGGGAATTATCACCTGCCTGAAAAACAAAAAGTAGGAGAAGGGGCTCTTGTCCATGCGGAACTTATTTACCCGTTGGATGACCGACCTACACCACAGGTTCATGCTTCAACTTTAGTGGAAACACCCTCTGGGATCGTCGCTGCTTTTTTCGCAGGAACTCATGAGAAAAATCCGGATGTTGGAATTTGGGTAAGTCATTTGGGAGATGGTCAATGGACCAGACCGGTAGAAGTGGCCAATGGGGTACAAAATAAAGACCTAAGGTATCCAACTTGGAATCCTGTCTTATTTCAACCCAAAGAAGGCCCACTGATGCTTTTTTATAAAGTTGGACCTGATCCTAGAGGATGGTGGGGCATGCTAATGACTTCAGAGGATGATGGCAAAACCTGGTCTGAGCCAAGGAAATTAGGTGAAGATCCGGCAGTTGGCCCACTGTTAGGCCCTGTAAAAAATAAAGCTGTTCAGCTAGAAGACGGGACCATTATCGCCCCAACAAGTATTGAACGGAAGCATGATGACGATGTCTTTTGGATGGTTCATTTTGAAATGAGTAAAGACAATGGTCAAACCTGGGAGGTAGTTGGTCCTATTAATGATGGGGTGGAATTTGATGCCATCCAACCAAGCATTTTATTTCATAAAGACGGCTCTCTTCAGATTTTATGCCGCACAAGACAAGGTGTGATATCAGAGAGTTGGTCTACGGACAATGGTCAAACCTGGTCTCCTATGAAGGCCACTTCACTTCCCAATCCAAACTCAGGAACTGATGCAGTAACCTTGGCAGATGGAAGGCAGCTTTTGATATATAACCATAGCACCAAAGAAGGTGAAGAGCCAAAGGGAAGGAATATCTTAAATTTAGCTATCTCTGATGATGGGAAAGATTGGAAACCATTCATGACCCTTGAGAACGAACCCAACGAATCCGGCTATAGTTACCCTGCCATCATCCAAAGTAAAGATGGGATGGTCCATATGACGTATACTTACGATAGAAAAACAGTGAAGTATGTCGTAGTTGATCCAAGTAAAATTTAAAGACAATAAATACTAGAATGTCGCAGGTGATAAAACCATGCCTGTATACACGATAAAGCAATGCAAAGAGATTTAAAAACAAATCCATTGAAAGGGGTAATACCTCCAATGGCTACACTTTTGTTAGATGATGATCATTTAGACAAAGCAGGAACTTGCCAATTGATTGAACACTTGATAGCCGGAGGGGTTCATGGTATTTTTATACTTGGCACTACAGGTGAATGTACCAATATTTCCTATAAGTTAAGAAGGGAATTAATTTCACTAACCTGTGAAAAAGTGGACGGTAGAGTACCTGTTTTGGTGGGGATTACCGACACTTCTCTCGAAGAAAGCTTGGCTTTAAGTAAGTTGTCTAAAGAAGCCGGTGCAGCCGCAGTGGTGGCTGCACCACCCTATTATTACGGTTTAGGAGAAAGTGAATTGATTACATATTTCAAAAAGCTTGCAGATGCTTTACCTCTTCCGTTGTATTTGTACAATATGCCTTCACATACCAAAACAATGATGAGTCAAAAAGCTGTTTTGGAACTGGCAAAGCATCCCAATGTCTATGGATTGAAAGACAGTTCAGGACAAGCGGTGTATTTTAATGCCATGATTTATGCTTTCAGAGATCGACCTGATTTCACCTTGCTCGTTGGTCCTGAAGAAATGATGGCTTCTACGGTTTTGATGGGAGGAAATGGAGGTGTAAGTGGAGGAGCCAATATTTTCCCCAAGCTGTTTGTGGATTTATACAATGCAGCCGATAAGGGGGATTTAAAGGAAGTTGCTCGATTGCAAGAAATGGTAATGGAAATTGCTGACGAAATTTATGCCATGGGTTCCTATGGTTCAAGTTTCTTGAAAGGTTTAAAAGCTTCCATGTCCATTTTAGGTATTGGAAATGGCTATTTGGCCACACCTTTATCCGCCTTCGAAAGCGACCAAATTGAAGCTATTAAGAAAAAATTGACCGGGCTTAAGGCCTATGAAATTTACGCATAATCCCGAGTGCCAAGCAATTTCTGTTAATTCTATTTTTCTGTTATAGTAAATCGGATAGAAATTCAAGTACTTAGCCTGTTAAAGCCTGAAATAATCATTTAAAAAATAAAAAGAATGGATTTATCCCTTATTGATTTAGTTGTTTTTTTGTCCTATATGTTGGCCATCATTTTATTTGGGGCCTCCTTTTATTTCAAAAAGCGTTCTGCAAATGACTACATTACCGGAGGGGGTAGATTACCCTCATGGGCTATAGGGATGTCCATCTTTGCTACTTTTGTGAGTAGTATCAGTTTTTTAGCATTGCCAGGAAGTGCATATTTGTCCAATTGGAGTGGGTTTGTATTTAGCTTATCCATTCCAATTGCGGCAATTTTAGCGGTTAAGTTTTTTGTTCCTTTATACAGAGGAATTAAAAACCCTTCAGCGTATTATTACCTGGAAACAAAATTTGGTGCATGGGCCAGAACTTATGCATCCATTTGTTACTTATTGACTCAATTGGCGCGAATGGGTGCTATCATGTATTTATTGGCGCTGCCAATGAACGTAATGTTTGGATGGAGTATCCCGATGATTATTGTAGTTACAGGAGTCAGTGTATTGATTTATTCCATAATGGGAGGCTTTGAAGCTGTTATTTGGACCGATGCCATTCAAGGAATAGTTCTCATCTCAGGTGCATTAGCATGCTTATTAATCATCATGTTTTCCATGCCTGAAGGGCCGGGACAAGTCTTTACCATTGGGGCAGAACATGACAAATTTAGTTTGGGGAGCTTAGGCTTTAGCCTTTCTGAAAGCACATTTTGGGTGATATTGATCTACGGATTATTTATAAATCTGCAGAATTTCGGTGTGGATCAAAACTATGTGCAACGTTACTTAAGTGCCAAATCAGACAAGGAAGCGGTAAAATCTACTTTATTGGGTAGCCTTTTATACGTTCCGGTGTCACTTCTGTTTTTCTTTATTGGTACTGCTCTTTTTGCTTATTATCAGGCAATGCCGGAATTATTACCCGAGGCCTATAGTGGTATGGATCAAGCTGATAAAGTTTTTCCATATTTTATAGTTAGTGGCTTGCCTGTGGGAATGACGGGGCTACTTATTGCTTCTATTTTTGCTGCGGGAATGAGTACAATTTCTACAAGCATCAATAGTTCTGCCACCATCATTCTAACAGATCATTATAAAAGGTACATTTCCCCGGATGTTAGCGGGAAATCTGAAATGAGAGTATTACTTTTCTCATCTTTCATTATGGGTTTATTGGCCATTATAGTAGCCATTGCCTTCAATGGGGTGGAAAGCGCCTTGGATGCATGGTGGGCTTTGTCTGCTATATTTAGCGGTGGTATACTGGGCTTGTTTTTGCTTGGGTTTATCGGTAAAAATATCAAACAAAAGTATGCTGCAATCGGCGTCGCATTAGGCGTCTTGGTGATTGCTTGGATGAGTTTGTCTCCCGTTATACTGGAAGAAGGCATGAGATTCAGAAGTACCTTTCATGCCAACCTTACCATAGTTTTTGGTACCATAGTTATATTCTTGGTAGGGTTTTTATTTTCTGCGATAGCCAATAGAAAGAACTAATCTAATCAATCTTGAATTCCTCGTGAAGAGTAGATCAACATGCTGATAATAATGAGAAGGATAAATAGGACAGCATATTCGAATTGTAACCAAATGTCTGACCTTGCTTTAATCCGATAACTCAGGTTAGTGAGTTTTTCGCCTTCGGAAAGTTGAATTTTAGAAAGCTCTCTTAAATCATTAAAAACACGTTCAAAATCTGAATTGAACCTTTGAACACTGTTTTCATAATTATTTTCAGCGGCCACTTGATTGCTGAAATAACTTTGTATCTCAAGTTTTTCTGAAACCAAATGTTTAAAGTCATTGAGGTATTTTTCCTCTTTGGGTGTTAAGTAGGTCCGTTCAAAACCGGAAATGATGGCTAAGATTTGTTCGTGATAGTCGATTACCTGATTTTTTACAGACATATACTGATCCATGGATTCTGTATTTGCTACAAGCAACCGCATTCGAAAGAGTAATTCAGTGATGTTGAAAATATAATCTTGAACAACCAAACGGTCTTCATATACAGTTACAAAAGAAGCTTCCAATTCATCTACGTTGCTTTTATCGACCAAACTTTTAGCAAATATGAGAAACAATACGAGAATTAATGCAATGGCTATTTTTGTCTTGAAAGCTAAAAATGTTTTTCGTGTCATGTTTACATTAATATTAAATATTTGCTAAAATTTTAAATTGGTACGCATAAGGCTAAAAGGAAAATCTTTTTGATACAATTTTATTAAAAAAAACGTTAAACTGATTTGGAAATGATAGCCACTTTTGATTTTTCATTTGGAAAATATAATGGAAACGTCTTTTTATTATTTACTTCACTTTCTTAATATAAGTGAAATAATTTCCCAGATTGATTTTATTGATCCTTAGTATAAATTAATGGTTAATTAAAGCATTAAATTTTGATTTATCAACTAAAGGGTGCAATATTTCCATTCTTCAAACATAGGCGGAAGGAATAGTGAAAGTAAAAGTGGTTCCATTATTGGGCTTACTGCTGACCTTAATTTCGCCCCCATTTTTTACAATAAAATCTTTCGTTAATTGTAAGCCTAAGCCTGTTCCTTTCTCACCTTCCGTACCATATTGTTGTTTACCTCCCAGTTCCTTAGAAAATAAATTTTTTAAAATTTCATCAGACATTCCTATACCATTGTCCTGTATTGAAATCTCCCAAAAACCTTGCCTAGCAGCTTTTTTACTGGAAATAATTATTTTACCTCCTTTAGGGGTGAATTTTATGGCATTGTTTAATACATTTCTTAAAGCCAAACTTATTTGATCTTTGTCAGCATAACAAATTGTATTTTCTTCCAATTCGTCTACTATTTCAATATTCTTATTTTTTGAAATCGGTTCGTTTAAGCTTATGTTTTGTTCCACCAGTTGATGCATGGATATGGTTGTAGGATCTGTAACGATTCCTCTCATTTGACCTTTAGCCCAATTTAATAAGTTAACAAGCGTAAAATGAACTTGTTCAACTTCATTACGCAATTGCTTGGAAACCAATAGAAATTCTTTTCGATCTAAATTTTCATCTACCACATATTGCATCAGCCCTTTTAAACTGGTGACGGGACTTTTAAGGTCATGGCCAACTATACTGAAAATTTTATCTTTCGTTTCATTTACCTGAAACAATTGCTTGGTTATTTTTTCATTTTCTTTCTTTTGAAGCAGTAATCTTTTATTTAGTTTTTCATATTCATTTCTTTGTTTGGTGACCAGTGCCTTGGCCTTTGTTTGTACTTTTATGGATCGGATGGCAAGAATAAATGCGATCAAAAGGATGATTAAAATAATTGATACTCCGTTGCGAATATTTTGGGCAATCCTTTTTTCATTCAAGAGATCTTTCTCTTTCTGTTGCTGTAAAAGCTCCGTTTCCTTCTTGTCAAATTCATATTTGGCGCTGATTTCTTGAATTTGTTTATTGGTCTCCAAATTGACAATGCTGTCTTGATACAATTTATGCAATTTGAAATGATGTAGGGCTTGTGCATTGTCATTCATTTTTTCAAATACCTTACTCAACAATAAGTGACTTTTGTCGATATTGCTTTTGATGTCACTTTCCACAAAGATTTCAAGACTTTCTTGAATGTTTTGCTTGGCCTTATGAAGCTGGTTCATGTTTAGCTGCGCTTCACCCATACCTAGTAAATCAAAACCAATCCCGACCAGGTCCTCCCTTTCTTTGTCTACAAAATAGGCTTTTTCAAAGTTTCTATATGCGTTTTCGTTTGCTCCACGGAGGAGAAAAAGTTCACCAATATTAAAATAACTCACAGAAATTAGTTGCCTATTATTCATCTTTAAGCCTAACTCAAGTGTAGCTTCAAATTGTGACATGGCCTCTTCCAATTCCCCTCTTTCCTTATAAATTAAAGCAATGTTTATCCTGGAAGAAGCGATGCCTGTCTGGTCATTGTAAGCTTCCCTGATCTTTAGCGCTCGAGTATGATATGCCAAAGCTTTTTCAATATCTCCGAAATCCATAAACACCAAGCCCAAGTTATTCAGGGTTTTGCTTTGCTCAAGTTTCGATAGGTGCTTTTCTTTAATTTTAAGTGCCTGTAAATAATGGGTCACTGCATCTGAATAATTTCCCCTTTCGTAATCGTTAAGCCCCATGCTATTGTATATATTAGCTAAGCCTAACCAGTATTCTTCTTTTTCTGCCAAGCTTAACCCTTCCTTAAAATAACTTAAAGCTTGGGTGTATTCGCCTTTAAGGTTGTGATAAGCACCAATGTTTCTGTAAGCATCCACTTTGCCGGCAGTGTAGGATATCTGCTCACTTGCTTTCAGGCTTTTCATAGCAAGTAAATAAAGACTGTCCGGATTTCTGTGGTAATAAATCTCCCCTAAGCGATTCAATTGGTCTATAAAATTGATCGTGGGGCTAAAGTTTTCTCGATTTTCTAATGCTTGTAACTCATCTACTTGTGATTGAATGGTATCTGTTTGAGCATATAAAGAATGCGTTGCAAACATCACTGACAGAAATGCAGCAATGGAAAAAATAATTTTTAAATTAAAAAACGCAGCCAAAGGTTATTGTTTGTTTAAGTTTTAAACAGAATTAATTCATCACATCAAGTAATAAACAGTTTTTTGTGAAAATTCGGATTTGAGGAATGTGTTTTACTGAGTATATTATTATAGTGAGTTAATGTCAATAATGATCTGCTTCATAAATTGCTGACACCAAACAACAATACACATTATATCCTCATTACCTGTTTATTAACCCTGAGGTAATAGTATTGTTCTATTATTCCTTTCTAAATCTATTTATTGGTTATATTTATCTCCCTTTAGTTGGTTCTAAGGGCTTCTGTGATCCTTCAAGGAAAAGACAAAGTTATCGTTATAATATTAATTATTAAATATTATTTAATGGATTTTAAAGTTTTTAATTTCCTTTTTCTAGTAAGATTTTGTGTTGAATAAGAGACTAAACATGCCTCCTGTAAGACTTTTCTTTTTAAGTTAACTTATTAAAATAGATTAAGGAAGAACTTAGTTGATTTTTTGAGTAATAATGCTATTTTGTTAGAAAATTGTTCTGATTTAGAGAAGTTTAATTTCGAAATACACTTCAGATCAATGAATGAAATTTAAATTGGAAACCTACCAAAGCAATTTGAATCAATAAATCACTGAATTACTTTTTTAATTGCTTGAATTTTATTTTTAGCTTTAAGGTTCATAATTGAATTTAATGATACCATGAAAAATACCAACCCCACCTCAACTGCAGCCTGGAAAGATTTGTCCGAAGCTGCTAAAAATCCTATTGAAATAAAATCTTTGTTTAAAGAAGATCCGAATCGATTCAAAAAGTACAGTGTTCGTTTTAAAGATATTTTGCTTGACTATTCAAAAAATGGAATAGATGAGCGTATACTCTCTTCACTTTTAGCTTTGGCAAACCAGACAAGTTTGAAAGAAGCCATAGACGATATGTTTTCAGGTAAGCCCATCAATGCTACAGAAGGTAGGGCAGTATTACATACTGCATTGAGAAATAGATCCAATGATCCGGTCTATGTTGATGGAAAGGATGTTATGCCGGAAGTCAATGAAGTCTTGGAAAAAATGAAGGTTTTTTCGGAGAAAGTGTCAAAAGGCGTTTGGAAGGGATATACTGGAAAGCCTATAGAGTCCCTTGTTAATATTGGTATTGGTGGTTCTGACTTGGGTCCAGTTATGGTCACAGAAGCACTTAAACCTTACCAACACCCTCATATTAAAACCTATTTTGTCTCCAATGTGGATGGCTCCCACATAACTGAGGTGCTTAAACAAGTAAATCCGGAGACAACGATGTTTTTTATCGCATCTAAAACCTTTACAACTCAGGAAACCATGACCAACGCTCATACTGCAAGGTCTTGGTTTTTGGATCAAGCTCGCAATGAAGTAGAGGTGGCCAAGCATTTTGTAGCCCTTTCTACAAATGGTAATGCGGTAAGAGAATTTGGTATCGACCTTAATAACATGTTTGAATTTTGGGATTGGGTAGGAGGAAGGTATTCCTTATGGTCTGCCATAGGTTTAACTGTTGCTTGCGCTGTTGGTTTCGATAATTTCAGGAAGTTATTGGAAGGGGCGCATGATATGGATAAACATTTTAGATCAGAATCATTTGATAAAAATTTACCGGTTTTGCTTGCACTCCTAGGAATCTGGAATACCAACTTTTTGGGAGCTACTTCTGAAACGATTCTACCTTATGACCAATACATGCACCGTTTTCCTGCTTACTTCCAACAGGGTAATATGGAAAGCAATGGTAAATACATCGATCGAGAAGGTAAAAAAGTAAATTATTCCACAGGGCCTGTTATTTGGGGAGAGCCCGGCACCAATGGTCAGCATGCTTTCTACCAATTGATCCACCAAGGTACACAAATGATACCTTGTGATTTTATCGCTCCTGCGCAAACGCACAATCCTGTAAGTGACCATCACGCTAAGTTAATGTCGAACTTTTTTGCACAAACAGAAGCATTGATGAATGGTAAGTCGCTAGAGGAGGTAAAGGAGGAGATGAAAAAGGAAGGTAAGTCTCCTGAAATCATCAATAAAATTGCGCCTCATCGGGTTTTTGAAGGCAACCGGCCTACCAATTCAATCCTTGTGAAGAAGATCAATCCATCTACCTTAGGTGCTTTAATAGCCATGTATGAACATAAAATTTTCGTGCAGGGTGTAATATGGAACATCTATAGTTTCGATCAATGGGGTGTCGAGTTAGGGAAGGTAATGGCCAAATCAATTTTACCGGAACTGCAATCCGATGAGGAAATAGCTTCACATGATTCTTCTACCAATGGTTTGATCAATGCCTTCAAAGATTTTCAAAAAAGTTAAGTTGATTTATGCATTCAAAGAAAAACGGATTAGGTGATGGGATGTGTAATGGGTGTTGTAATCGAAGGAAAACCAGTTTTAGCATTTTATCGCTGTGATGAATTTTGAAGTGATTTCAATACGTAATACATTGTCTCTTACCTTTTTTGGGTAGAGGTTATCAAAATAAAATGAAATTAATCAAATCCTGATGCTGCTATAGTCAAGTGCATCAGGATTTTTTTTAATTAAAGGCTGATGAGAGCAAGGCTGATGACTCCTATGGTATTCTGGTTATTTCCCTTCCCATTTGTTTATTGACTCTATTATTGTAGAAACTTCATTTTCGCGCAACGAGGGGTGGAGAGGAATACTTAAAATTTCTCGATGAATCCGTTCTGTTAGGGGCAATTTCCCAAAATTCATTTTTCTGTAAGCAGGCTGAAGATGTGGAGGAATAGGGTAGTGGATGGCAGTTTCTATTCCTTTTTGAGATAGATATTGAATCAGTCTCTCCCTGTTTGATACTAGTAAAGTAAACAAATGCCAAGTATGAGAAAGAAAAGGGCTCGGCTTAGATTTCAAGGGCAATGTCACGTGACATGAGTCAATTCTATCAAGATAGACACTAGCAATTTCATCTCTACGGCAATTGTTTTTGTCCAAATGGGGTAATTTAACATTCAGTACACCTGCTTGAATTTCATCCATCTTGGAATGGGTGCCAATATATTCATATTTGTGTTTTTCAGTACCCCCATAATTGGTCAAGGCCCGAATAATGTTAGCTAATTCCTGTTCGTTGGTTGTAACTGCTCCGGCATCCCCTAAGGCTCCCAAGTTTTTTGCAGGGTAAAAGCTATGGGCAGAAACATGGCCCAATGCACCGGTTCTAACTCCCTTAAACATACAGCCTACTGCTTGTGCATTGTCCTCGATTAGCTTAAGTTGATGCTTGTCTATTAGTTGCTTAATCTCTTCACTATAAGCATTTCTCCCGAAAAGATGAACCAATACCAAGGCACGGGATTTTTTTGTAATCTTTTGTTCAAGAGACCTTGCAGAGATATTGAAACTAGTAAGCTCAGGTTCCACTGCTACGGGTATTAGCCTTTGGTTTGAAATGGCAAGAAAAGTCGCAAAGAAAGTATTGGCAGGAACCAGAACTTCATCTCCCTCCTTTAAATGACCCAAGATAAGATAAGCCCGCAGAATAAGTTCTAATGCGTTGGTGCCATTTCCTAGACTTATACAATGTTGTGTACCAATATAATCTGCAAAATTTTTTTCAAATTTTGCAGAAATTTCCCCATTGACATATTGACCACTCCGGCTTATTTGTAATATAGTTTCCGAGAGTTCAGGTTCAAATGCCTGATTAATGGCTTTTAAGTCTAAAAATTTTATTGGAGAATTTTCCTTCATTTTTATCAATCATGAATTAGGATACGAAAATAATTAACTAGGAAGAATAGATATCATTTATTGGAAGAATCTCGATAAAAAACCACTATTATTATTTCCTTGGATGCTAAGAATGGTCTGCAATAGTAGTTTTCACGTATATTGGAAAAAAAGTACAATATGATGCGATTTTTTATTTTTGTTTTCCTCTTGGCTTGGTGTGGATCTTGTTCCTTAAGGGGAATTACTGTAACAGAAAATGTAACCTATATGGAGGAGGGTTACTTGGGTGAATTACCCGAAAAAAGCTTGAACATTTTCCGACCAAAAAAAATTAAAGAAGCCCTTCCTGTGTTGGTTTTTATTCATGGAGGTAGCTGGAGGTCAGGATCCAAGGAGAAATACAGTTTGGTTGGTAGGAGGTGGGCCCGAAGAAACATAGTTGCTGTAATTATTGATTATCCCTTGAGCCCGGAGTATAAAATTCACAGCATGGCAAAGGCTTCTGCCAAGGCATTGAATTGGGTGGATGAAAATATTGCTGATTATGGTGGAGATCCGGGAAAAATAGTAGTGTCCGGACATTCTGCCGGAGGGCACTTGGCGAGCCTGATTTCTATTCGAGAGGAGTACTTTGATAGTCTTGGGGTGGATAGCCCTATTGCTGCCGCCGTTTTAAATGATGCAGCAGGTCTTGACATGTACCATTACCTTAAAGAGAAAAATTATGCCCCGGGTACTTCTCATTTAAAAACATTTACTGACGCTCCACAGGTGTGGAAAGACACTTCTCCCATCTACTTTTTACATAAAGATATGCCTCCAATGTTTTTCATGATGGGAGGAAAAACCTATGAGAGTATTTTAGTAGGTACAGATAGGTTTATGAAAGAATACAAGAAATTTGTTTCTGAACCTAATTTCAAAATACAGAAGAATAAAAGGCACATTCCAATGATGCTCCAAATGGTCTATACACCAAGTAGAGGGTTTAAATGGGTTATTGATTATGTTAAGGCTGTAGGTGAATGATTAGGGTAAAAACTGGGATGAAATCAAGGCTTTTTCCGCTCTGTTTATACCTACTAGTCCTCCTGTTAGTGGATCCAATGCGATACCTTGACCTGTAAAGGGAGCGTTATATTTTTCCATTAAATTTAGAATTTTACCTGCTTTAGGCAAAGTTACATAATAGAGTATCTTTTCATCGTGACCGGTAACCAAAAAACCTTTCCCCCAGGGAACTCCGCCTGATATACTCATCCTGCCCATCTCATCAATAATTTCTTCAGGAAATGTCCATTTATCTACCACCTCCCAATCTTTATTCATACTTGCCAAGTAAGTGAGGTGATTGTCCTGACCATAATAGGCAAAAAGGGCATACCATAGGGCTTGTTTTTTCACAACCCATGTAAGGCTTCCTTCAGACTCTCCTAAATTAATTGCCTTTATCAAGCTTAAGTTTTGAGGATTAATTATTCGAATGCTACTGCTATCCGGCTTGTTTGGATAGTTTGAGTGGGCGCAATAGAGTAGCTCGTTGTCAAAAAATCCACTATTTAAATGTTTGGTATTTGGATAGTTTTTTGTCGCTACCAATCCCCCTGAAACCCTGTCATATTTGCTTATGGAATGATTGTTAATGGCAAATATATGTTGTTCAGTGGAGGCCGCTGCTTGTCGGGCATCAGGTGAAGCCCATTCTTCCGTTTTTTTCCAAGTTGGAAAATTTACCGGCTCGTTTGTGAATATATCAATCGTGGTGCTTTTTTCCAATTGATAAGGTGCAGCGGCTAATATTAATGTTCCGGAAGTTGAGATATTTAATCCCGCAGTAGCTTTAAAATCTACACCTTCAGTGGGGTGAAATATTTTGGAGCTTATTTTTGTGATTTTTGGGGTAGAGGGTTTCAAATGTAGCTTAAACAAATCTGCTACCTGTCTTCCATCCTCATTTTTTGCTGTACCAACGACAAACAGTTGCTCATTCCTGTCGGAAAATAAATTCAGATTTTGATAGGACTCCCATTTAGGGTCTGACCAGTCGGCAGTAGATAGTTTTTTGACCTCTATGGAGTTTTTCAGCCTTAAATCTCCTTTTCCGGCATAAAAATCCTCTGCTGGACATGAGTAAAAGTCCAGCACCCGACTGTCCCAATTGGCAACCAAAATTAAAATTTCATCCTGATAAGCAGTTATGCCCACTGCTCCGGCAGTGACCCGCTCATAATCTCCTTTTCGTTCTACAGTATAAATGGGATTGTCAAAAGGGGTTGCCGCTTCTAAGTTATAGACCTGTAGGTAGGCAAGGTTTCTTTCTTTATTGTCTTCAATGCCCACAGCCAGAAATCGATCAAATATTTGAAAGCCCCCGGCATGGCGAAGCGGAGAGTGCATTAAGGTGTCAATTGCCACTACCTTCGGTTGATCACCAAGGTGTATTTTTACCATATAACTTAGTTTGTCGGAACTTCCACTTAGATAAATTGAATGTTCTTTGTACAATTGAATGCCTTGAAGATGCCCTCCTTTGGCCTTGTAAAAAATATTATTTTTTGCTAAAAAGGAGGAAGGTTGCTGATTTAAACCTTCAAAAGCTTGCCGAAAATCTTTAAGTTTAGGTTGGCCTGTCGTGTTAATGACAAATGAAGATAAAACCATAAACCAAGGGAGGAAAGATGTATAAAGATTGGTCATTTGTGATTTATATTTTTCTTTAAAGTAAAGGCTTAGAGAGACATTCACAATTAATACGAATAGAATGTTGCAGGAAAAAAATTTTCGCACAAAATTTCAAGTTTACCCAGAGCTAGAATCTTGTCATAAACTATTTTTAAATTTCAACCAATACAATTTCAAAGCTTTCTTGGTCTTTTTAGTGGGACCTATTCGAAAATTAAATTTTAACAAAATAATGTTAATAAGCTACTAAATTAATTTATGGTTTAAAGTTTGTGGTATGTTTTATAGTTGTATAATTATAAAACCCAAAATCCTATGGAAAGCTATCAATTAAAAATCTTAGATAAAAGTGTAGTTACGCATGATACCTATGCTTTTAAAATTGAAAAGCCGAAAGGGTATACTTTTGTACCTGGACAAGCCACAGAATTAAGTTTACTGAAAGAAGGGTGGGAGAATGTAAAACGACCGTTTTCCTTTACAAGCCTTCCTAAAGATGATTTTTTGGAGTTTACCATTAAAACTTACGAGGACCATGAAGGGGTAACCAAAAGATTAGGAAATGTACAGGTAGGTGATAAAGTTGAAATAGGAGATGCTTGGGGTGCCATCTCATACAAAGGTGAAGGTGTGTTTTTAGCAGGAGGTGCAGGAATTACTCCTTTTATTTCAATTCTACGAGACTTGCGTCAAAAAAACGAAATAGGTAACAATCAGCTGATTTTTGCTAATAAAACCAATGATGACATCATACTTTTTGAAGAATTGAAGACCATTTTAGGTCATAAATTTCAAAATATCATTGAGAATCAGAAAGATACTGCATACGATCGAGGAAGAATTGACAAGGAATACCTTAAGGAGAATATAAACGATTTCAAGCACCAGAACTTTTACGTATGTGGTCCTGAGGGATTTATAAAAGCAGTAAATGGAGCGTTGAAAGACTTGGGCGCTAATCCTGAGGCTTTGGTTTTTGAAAAATAAATGACCATTTAAAGAGAAAAAGAAGGAGATTTCTAAAATCAGAAATCTCCCTCTTTATTATTTTATAGTTTCAATAGCTTTAGCCAACTTTTCTTTTACCTCTTTGGCCAGAGGTTTGATTTCCTCTTTTCCTACCGGAACCATGGCGGCCTCAGGATCGATGGCAGAGACCTCGACTTTACCGTTTTCTAGCTCCCTAATTGTGACATTACAAGGCAACATGGCCGACATATTTGGGTCTATGGTCAACACCTTGTCTGCAAACCCAGGATTACAAGCGCCCAATATTAGGGTAGGTAAATAATCCTTGTCCAATTTCTTTTTCATGGTGGCTTGAATATCTATTTCCGTAAGCACACCAAACCCTTGCTCTTTTAGGGCTTCAGTTACCTTGTCTTTTACCCCTGAAAAAGATTGTGCTTCGAGTGTTTTATTTATATAATATTTCATAGCTAAATCATTTTATTGGTTCGATTTTAAAACTACACATAGATCGGGCCAAAGACAGTGACCTTTGTTACATATTAATGACCATTTCTAATCCGTTGACAAGGAATAAGCTTGAAAACTTTCTGAAGTTTATAATAAGCGTTAGATGATAATATCCTATTGGTCTTCTATTGCCAAGTCAAGCTTAAAAAAAGTGAAATAATCCAGTTCTATACCAAGGTCTTTACTATCCATTGCCTAGATAAAGTCCTCTTAAACTTACGTCAGGCTAAAATCAATACCATCCGGAGAAGGTAAATCTGCTATTTTTTCATAATTTTTATTGAGCACATGTAACCAGATTGGGCATTTTATATTCACTTTTTCTCTGAATGAAACATTTTCATCAGCACTTTTAGTCTTTGTTAATAAAATTTGATCTCAAGGATAATACCCGGGAAAATAGACAATAATAACGAGATTTGTGATTGTACCCTAATTACCTTTTTCCCACTTTAATGAACAGTTGAGAAATCCAGTGGATGTATTAACAGCAACTTTGAAATTATTAAGTTTTACTTGGGATCTCAATTTACCATAAAAATCATAGGTCATTATTCCATTATAGCTATATACCAAGAATTGATTTAGAAATAGGGTCGAGGTCATGAACAATTATAGGAGAACCTATATAATTGTTTAGTACCATAGCTAAAATACATAATTCAGCATTTATTTTAATTTTGAGAGTAGCTGAATCATGTTTAAGGCTGCAGCAAAAAAGGTATATTAAAGGGAAGGTAAGTATAAGCTTTATCCATACTTAACTAGTATAAAAAGTAATTAGTTGAAAGAATTGCTTAATGGATTTTTTTACCGGACTATTCAATGGAAGGATTGATAGCATAACTGAATAGAGGATAAAATTTCACCGAATACCCATGGGCCGACTTTGGTTGGTTTCGGAATTAATTTCGAGATGAATCTACGCATTTATAGTACAAGTCTTCGAGGAATCCATCAGGTAATCATAAACAGTATGGCTATAAAATGTAAAATCGTCCCAACAAAGACAAAAACATGCCAGATGGCATGGGCATAAAGCATTTTTTTATTGGCATAAAAAACAGTGCCTATGGTATATGACAAACCACCAGCTGCAATCAGGTAAATGATTTCTGTACTAAGGTTGGACACCAATGGCTTTATAAGAAGCAGCGCCATCCAGCCCATGCATAAGTACAATATGAGGGATAGTTTTTCAAACCTCCCAATAAAAAATATTTTAAATACCAATCCCAATAGGGTGATGGTCCACACGATTCCGAAATAGACCCATCCCAAGGTGCCACCCAATCCTATCAATAAAAAGGGGGTATAGGTGCCGGAAATCAGAAAGTAAATACTGATATGATCAATACTGCGCAAAAGGGGCTTTAGTTGTTTGGATTGAATGGCATGATAGAGAGTAGAGGAAGTATAAAGCAATAACATGGTGGCGCCAAAGATACAGCAACTGACCACATGCAAGGCAGTGCCGTTTAAAACAGAAAAAACCACCAGTAGAGATATGGCCACAATACTAAAAAGAATACCAATCAGGTGGGTGAGGGTATTGGCAAACTCTTCTTTTATTGTTTGTTTTCTATCTACCTGTCCGGCCATTGTAATTAATTAATAATAGTTGAAGTAAATATCGGGTATTTAAATTAATATTTCGGCTGGGTAGTACCTAAAATCCCCAGGCTATTTCGTTAATCATTTGGTTCTTATTAAAATAAAACCAATCAGGTTTACTCGGCTAATTTTAATATCCGGGTCGTCCTTCATAAAACCTGAAATATTCACGGATTCTAGGTGATGGGAAATTAGATTTCTCAGCGGGACTTTTGGGACAAAAAGAAAAAGGCCTCGATATGGATCGTGGCCTTTTAAAAAATTACAAGGAGTAATAAAAAAATTGTCGCTGTATTACTGATTCAAAAGTAGGCTTTTCCTGAATTATAATAGTCTTTTGAAGGTTAAGGATTCTTTACATAATAACGCAGTCTTTAATAATTAAATAACATTTCGCTAAAGGGGAGATGTATAGAATGGTTGTCAGGGTAATTTTGTACTTTTGCAGGAAGATATGAAAGCAAGAACCTTAAAAAAAGATAAAGTCAATATCATCACCATGGGTTGTTCCAAAAACCTCGTGGATTCTGAAGTGCTATTAAGCCAACTGAAAGGAAATGGTATTGATGCCAGGCATGAATCAAGTGCTGAGGACAATAATATAGTGATCATCAATACTTGTGGATTTATAGACAATGCGAAGCAGGAATCTATCAATACAATTTTAGAATATGCTACTGCAAAGGATCAGGGTTTGGTGGATAAAGTTTATGTAACAGGATGCCTTTCTCAGCGGTATAAGGATGATTTGGAAGTTGAAATTCCTCAGGTCGATGCCTTTTTTGGAACCAGAGAACTCCCTGCATTATTAAAGAAATTTAAGGCTGATTATAAGCATGAGTTGGTGGGGGAGCGGTTGCTAAGCCACGCTTCGCATTACGCCTACATGAAAATCTCAGAAGGTTGTGACAGGCCATGTTCTTTTTGTGCCATTCCCCTTATGAGAGGTGGACATGTTTCTCGCCCAATTGAAGAATTGGTAAAAGAGGCCAAGCACAAAGTGGCCGGAGGAACAAAGGAGATACTATTGATCGCTCAAGATTCTACCTATTATGGTTTGGATCTTTACAAAAAAAGAAGACTTGCAGATCTATTGCGCGCCCTTTCGGATGTAGAAGGGTTGGAATGGATAAGGTTGCATTATGCTTACCCGACAGGCTTTCCCATGGATGTTTTGGAAGTAATGTCAGAAAGGGACAATATTTGCAATTATCTGGATATTCCTTTGCAGCATGGATCTACCGAGGTGTTAAAAACGATGAGAAGGGGCACTACACGTGAAAAACAGGAGGCCTTGATCAATGAAATCCGAAGTAAAATCCCTGACATTGCGATTAGGACCACGCTTATCACCGGGCACCCCGGAGAAGGAGAGGCAGAATTTGAAGAAATGGTAGATTTTGTGGAGCGCATGCGATTTGAACGATTAGGGGTCTTTACCTATTCCCACGAAGAAGATACACATGCCTATGGCTTGGAGGATAGTGTGCCTCAGGATGTCAAACAAGAAAGAGCCAATCGCCTGATGGAAATTCAAGAACAGATTTCTTTTGAACTCAATCAGGAAAAAATAGGAAAGGAATTTAAGGTATTGATTGATAAAAAAGAAAATGGCCGTTTTGTAGGACGTACAGCTTATGATTCTGTGGAGGTAGACAACGAGGTGCTGATAGATGCCAGTAAATTTTATTGTAGGTTGGGAGATTTCGTCAATGTTAAAATTACTGAGGCTACCGAATTTGACCTTTACGGAGAAGTCATTTAGCCTATCATCAGGCCTAGTTATCAAAGCATTGTTAAAAGATTAAAATAGTTGTTCAATTCATGTATTTACAGGAAGTCACCACCCCGGCACATCAAAAAGAATTTTTTCAATTGGCCGTTAGGCTTTATAAAAATGAAAAAAATTGGATCAGACCCCTGGATAAAGATATAGAAGATCTTTTTCACCCTGAAACCAACAAACTCTTTAAAAGTGGAGGCAAATCCATTCGTTGGTTGTTGTTAGATGATCAAGGAAATACAATTGGTAGAAACGCCGCTTTTATCAACCCAAAATGGAAAGAGAAAATTCCAACCGGAGGGATGGGGTTTTTTGAATGTATCAATGACCAAAAAGCGGCTTTTGTGCTATTTGATGCTGCAAGAGACTGGCTAGAGGCGCAAGGTATGGAGGCCATGGACGGTCCGGTGAATTTTGGGGAAAGAGACAAATGGTGGGGGCTCTTAGTTGATGGGTTTTCCCCGGCGAATTATAATATGCACTGGAATTTTGCTTATTATAAAGACTTTTTTGAGGCTTACGGTTTTCAAATCTATTTTAAGCAATATACCTACAGTAGGAATGTCAAAGGTGTCGAAGTAGATCCCAAGATTGAAAAGCGTGCCTCCATTATCGCAAAAGATAAAAATTTCCAATTCAGGTACCTCAAAGGGAAGGAGCTTTGGGAAAAATTCCCTGAATACTTTATGACCGTTTACAATAAAGCTTGGGCCGCGCACCTGGGAAAAACGATTTCTGAAAGGGAAGCAAAATTGATGCTTTCTTCGATGAAACCTATCATAGATCCTCATCTTGTCTATTTCGGTTTTTATAAAGGAGATCCTATTTGCTTTTTTATTAGTATTCCTGAAATCAATCAATTATTTAAATATGTGGATGGCAAGATGGATTGGATAGGGAAATTGAAATTTCTATGGAATAAAACTTTTAACCCACCCAACAAAATGCTGGGATTGGTTTTTGGAGTGGTGCCCGAATTTCAAGGAAAAGGAGTAGAAAGTGCCATGGTAACTGAGTTTAGGGATAATATAGCTGAGAAAAAATTAGCTTATCAAACCATTGAAATGAATTGGGTCGGAGATTTTAACCCTAAAATGATGCGGGTATGTGAGCAGTTGAATGCCTCCATTTATAAAACACACCATACCTACCGATTTATTTTTGATAGAACAGTTCCTTTTGAAAGACATAAAGTATTAAAATAAAACCGGTGATAGCTTTGCCTGCCTTGCTAAGCTATCACCGGTTTTATTATTTTTCCAAATACCTAAAGTTCAGGGGAAACCTGAGTTATTTCTTAATAAATTTTTGCTGGCCTACAAAATCGGGATTTTCTAATCGAATCAAGTAAGTCCCGTTTTTTAAATGACTTAGATTCAGTTCCATAGCAGGGTAAAGTGCCGGAAGGGAAAAGGTTTCGATTTTTAATCCATCTAACCTAAAAATAGAAATCTTTGTAGGTGCAGTGTAGGCTTCAGTCAACCTCAATACACATTTCCCTTGTGTAGGGTTGGGTGATAAGGTAAATTTATGAGGGATGTCAATAGATACCCTATTGGTAACAGCCCCTTCTTCTCCCAACATAGCTTGAGCATTATAGCTGCCGGCATCTAGCTCACTCAAATGCCCCTTCCAGATCAGAGGAGACTCTTGAATCCAGTGAATATCAGCATTTGATATTGTCCCTGACCCATGGGTCAATTGAATTTCGTTTGCACTGAGCAAAGGGACTGAAGTGTTTAGCTTAAGGTTAAAAGCATGATCTTCTCCTTTTATCACCCTAAGTTGTCCTTCTACTGGTACCGTATTGCTTTGAATTGAATCACCTAAGTGTATTAAAAGGGGTTTGGAAGACAAAGGTAATGTGAGTTGACCATTGGTATACGAAATGTCAATCTCTTCCCCAGTTGGTAATATTCCAGACAAATACCATGCGTTTTGCGCCGGGGATGCGGCTGGAAGTTGGAAATTGACTGTTAAACTATCATCTCCCGAAACCGGCCGCCAAGCTATGATATGTGACAAATCTCCATCTTCATTGCGGAGTTGGTAAATATATGCCTGCTCATCTTCTCTGATTACGTCTTCAAAAAAGAGATTTCCCATTCTATTTTGCATGGCTTCCATTGCAGTAAAAGCACGTTTTTCTTTAAAGTCGTAGTGCAAAGATTCTGTCAGCCCTGACCGTTGATAATTGATAGGATCAATTCCGGCCAGGGTGTCCACATTGGCAAAGAAGTACCAATGCGCTTTGTCAACACCCATTCTACTTAGCCAAAACAAGCCTCTCAATGCATACACTGCCTGTGAGATGGCACTTACGGCTTCGGAATTAACAGCGGCTTCATTTTCGCTGGAGGCATCCCATCCCCATTCTGTTACATGCACTTCTTTTCCGGGCATATTGGCATCTCTAAAGCGAATGCCCGAAAATAGAGCCCTCATTTCAGAGGCAGGATGTTCCGGGTGAACAGCAATCCTAGCTCCTTCATCGTTTCTGTAATAGCTGTAAAGGTGTAAATTAATCCCATCAAGATAGGGTGCGGCAGCCTCATGTAATTTTGTACCCATATAGTTTTTGTGGCCTGTACTTGTTACCGGATGAGATGCTTGTAAAGCAGCAGGTAAAACTTTTAATAAGGGGTCTGCAGTTTTTAGTCCCTGAGCTGTTCCTTCCAGTATCTTTCTGTAAGTAGAGTCACTGTAATCCCATGGTTCATTGCCTACTTCTACTGTGCGGATTAAATTTTCATGACTTGGTCCAAAGGTACTTGCAAAGGCATGCCCAAGTCCATAGCCGGAGGAAAAAGGTTGATCCCAAACAGATTCGATAAACCTGTCAAAAGTAAAAGTCGCATCTACTTCGAAACCTTTATCAATCCAGTCTTTATACTCCCTTGTCCATTGGGTCCAAGGACGTAATACATCGGGGTTTTCGCCCCCATAAGAAGGCGTGATGTCAGGATCTGCAGTATCCCAATGAATATTGTGGTAATTTCTTGCCTGACTTGCTGCTCGAATAAATTTTTGAGCGCCTTCGTCCGGTCCCTGTAAATTGGGGACTTTCTTGGTGCCCCAAGCCCAAACTGTATTGACACCAAAGAGCTTCCCAAAACTAGAGCTTTGAGGCTTTGGTACAGGAGGTGGGCCGTAATTTCCAAATTGATCGTAAACGGTAAGCTCTTGAACTGTGGCTTTTTTATAGTTGATATCAACCAATTGCTGTTCCAATCTTATAAACCTGATTTGGCTATCCTCAGGAAGTTCTATGTTATGTATATCCAATGAATTGGGATCCAATTCTGCAAGTAAAGTTAAGCTGTCCAGGTCCGGGCCAACCCACAATTTCGAAGAAACAGCAGTATTGTTACCATTCCATTGCTTGGCAGCAATCCACGAAACAGGTTTGATTTCACCAAGGTCCAAAGTGATGTACTCTGACAATGACTCTGAATAGGCGGCAATTTCTTGAATGCTAAATGCTGCAGTGGAAGTCAAACTTACTTTTGTTACATCCTCCATTTCAATGGGAAACCGAATATGACCCATATCATCGGTAGTGTAGGTTACTGAAAGAGTGTCCCCAAGCTGGTTGATTACATATATGTTGACAGGTTCAATGTGATTGTTTACCAATCTCAAACCTAGCCTATGTATTTTAACCGGTGCAAAATCTAAAGTGAAGCTAGCTTCACCCTCAAGGGGAGTTAAGGTAGGTGTGCTGGTTCCAAGGTTGCCATCCGTTGCATTTTCCATAAGTTCACCATTGGATGCAATACCGACTTTGTTCAAGAAAATGTTTTGGCGCTCATTGCTTACATAGGCATCTGGCAAGGGGTTGGTAGATAACCATGCCGTTGCATTGTTGTCATCTTTAACCGCTTCAGGGGCATTTTGGGCATTGTTAGCAGAGGAACTGGCAGAAACAGTGGCACTTTTAGACAGGGTTTCGTATAAACCTGCATCAGGGTCCCAAGTGGTTTCAGGTGTGGGTTCAGGATCTATTGGAGTTTCGGCGACTAAACCATCCCCATAGACTTCAAATTCAAAAACACTAACCTTTTTATAGTTTTCAGGAACCACCTCATGTACAATTCTTAGGTACCTGGCTTCTATTGGTTCAGCGAAGGCGGTACTGATAAAAGAGACTTCATTCGGCTGCAATTGAGCAACTATTTTCAAACTATCCAGATGCTTTCCAGCAAGCAATTGTGTGGACAATGCATTGTCATTTCCAGCCCAATGCTTGGTTTTTACCTCACTGATCAGGTAGTTGTCGCCTAAATCTAAAGTAATGTATTCTTTGGGTGTGCTTCCTAGTAGGGCGATATCACTTATCGTAAATGCGGAAATACTACTCAGTGTTATTTTTACAATATTTTGAAGATTGACTTCAAACCTAATATGATTGTATTTCTGTCCCGGTAAATATTCTTTTAGCGTAATTACTCCATCATTATCCAAAAAGGAAATACTTACCTTTTCTTGCAAGTCATTGATCTTCAATCCCAATAAATAGATGTTTTCCGGTGAAGAAAAATCAATAAAAGCTTCTGCCGGGTTTGTATTGTTAGGTTGAAAGGAGTTGCTTGTTTCAGGAAATATGTTACTGGTTAGGATCCGTTCAGGTTGAAGGATTAAGTTTTGGTAATCGTTGGAATAATAATTTGTTGGGAAAGGATTGGTGGATAACCAAGAGGTGTTGAGCGATCCATCTATCGCTTTTTCCATGCCTGTTGGAGAGGCACTAGAGCTAGTACTGATTGATCCTTCTAGCTTTTGAATTTCTATTTGTGCATAAAGCGTAAAAATTGGAAAAAAAAGAATAAAAAAAAGGATCGAATTTTTAGATAAGTGAGAAGACATAAGCGAATAGTTAATTTCCAATAAAACCGGGTTATTATGAATCACTCTTATTGGGTAGGCCAGTGATTAAATAATAATGAGTATCGTAACGCCAGTATATTTTAAAGAATAAAAAAAAAATTGATGTTCAGCCAATTTGTAATGATTTGGCAATATATAATTTATAACAATAAAAAGAATAAAAAAAATTCCAAAATAAAAAAAAAGGTTTCCAACTATAGCTGGAAACCAAAAGTGGAGGATAACGGATTCGAACCGATGACCTCTACACTGCCAGTGTAGCGCTCTAGCCAACTGAGCTAATCCCCCGAAATGGAGTGCAAATATAGATAGGTATTTTAAACCATCAAATTATTCTGTAGAATATTTTATGCGAGTCAGAATACTTCTCCCTAAGGTGATTTCATCCGTATACTCTAATTCGCTTCCAACAGGTATACCTCTGGCGATGGAAGAAACTTTAATGTTTTTATCTTTTAATTTTCTGGTGATAAAAAAAGAAGTAGTATCACCCTCCATGGTAGCCGGAAGGGCCAAAATAATCTCATCGACAGGAGTTTCATTGCTGGGAGAATCGATGCGTTTGATTAGTGATTCAATCTTCAGTTCATCAGGCCCAATTCCTTGGATAGGAGAGATAACCCCTCCCAAAACATGGTACAGCCCTGTATATTGGTTGGTATTTTCTATAGCCAATACATCTGGAAGGTCTTCCACCACACAGATTACACTTTTGTCCCTTTTATTCCCCTCGCATATGCTGCAAATGGTACTGTCTGAAATATTGTGACAGACTTCACAGTATTGAATGTTTTTACGAAGGTTTAATAATGAATCTGTAAGCGCTGTAGTTACAGGCTCCTTTTGTTTGAGCAAATGTAATGTAAGTCGTAGGGCAGTTTTTTTTCCAATGCCGGGAAGTCGACTTATCTCTGTTACAGCATCTTCAATTAATTTGGAAGGAAAGTTCAATTAACGTATGATTTAAACAATTGTCGCCTGGATGCCTGCTTCAAGAATAGATTCACACATTGGCTTAAGTTTACTTACACTTCCTTTTTTCACAGAACATTTGCCTTTATAATGAATGATCATTGTGCATTGCTCCGCCTGTTCTTGAGTATGCTTACAAACTTTAATTAAAACCTTGGATACATGATCAAAAGTGTTGACATCATCATTAAAAACCACCAAGTCATGTTCTTCCTTGTCTACAAGTTCTTCTACGAGTAATTCTTCTTCGGATTCAAATAAATGTTCTAAAGGTTTCATTTTGCAAAGTTAATAAATAATCCCAATTTTATTGCCCTTTAGCGGAAAGCATTATGGACTCAAATCTGGTATTAATTGTTATAACATTTTATTTTTTACTGTTGTTCCTTATTTCCTGGCTTACTTCAAGGGATTTAACCTCCGACACATTTTTTACCGGTGATAGAAAATCACCTTGGTTTTTAGTGGCTTTTGGAATGATAGGTGCATCGTTGTCAGGCGTTACTTTTATTTCAGTTCCCGGGGAAGTAGGTAATAGTAATTTCTATTATTTTCAATTGGTGTTAGGGTATACTGTAGGTTATGCAGTGATTGCCAAGTTGTTACTCCCTCTTTATTACAAGCTCAATTTAGTCTCGATATACGCATACTTGGAAGAGAGGTTTGGATTTTGGTCCTATAAGACTGGAGCTTTCTTTTTCATCTTATCTCGTACTTTGGGCTCTTCTATAAGAGTGTTCTTAGTGGCGGGCGTATTACAAATTATCTTATTTGATCAATGGGGTATTCCTTTCTGGGTTTCAGTGTTAATTACCGTTACACTCATTTGGTTGTATACCTTTAGAGGTGGGATAAAGACTGTGGTATGGACAGACACCTTGCAAACCTTCTTTATGCTTTTGGCTGTCTTGGTAAGTATTGTATTGGTGTCAAAGGAACTTAATATTACCGGAGTAGGTGATTTGATGGTAAAGGTATCGGAACAACCTTATTCAAAAATCTTTAATTGGGACTGGAAAAGTGGGACTAATTTTTTTAAGCAGTTTTTTTCCGGGATGTTTATTGTTATAGTAATGACCGGTCTGGATCAGGATATGATGCAAAAAAATCTAACATGTAGAAACCTGAAGGATGCCCAAAAAAATATGTTTTGGTTTACCAATATTTTGGTTTTGGTAAACCTTATTTTTTTGGCCCTAGGTGTACTATTGTACATGTATGCGGAAACCAACCAAATTGCCATCCCTGAACGAACAGATGATTTGTATCCCTTATTGGCTACATCTCATTTTTCTACTTTTGCTGGAATTGTTTTTGTTTTGGGGATAACTGCTGCAGCCTACAGCAGTGCCGACTCCACACTTACCGCTCTTACTACCTCCTTTTGCTATGATTTTCTTCAAATAGATAAAAATCCTGACAAAGAAAAAGCCTTGACCACCAGAAAAGCAGTGCATCTCGGATTTACATTGTTAATGTTCTTTGTGATCTTATTATTTCGTTGGATTAACGATCAAAGTGTAATCAATGCGGTTTTCCTAATTGCAGGCTATACTTACGGACCCTTGTTGGGTCTTTATTCTTTCGGATTATTTACCAGATACAAAGTGAAAGATGCTTGGGTGCCGTACTTGGCAGTAATAGCTCCATTGATTTCATTTTTTATTTCATCCCAGTCAGAAAAATGGTTTTGGGGGTATAAGTTTGGTTTTGAATTGTTGATATTAAACGGCTTGCTAATGTTTATCGGATTATGGTTAGTTAGATTAAGATCAACAGATCGTTAGAATATACATAATTTACATGTCTCAAATAAGCTCTTTGTAAGGGGGAATGAGGGAGCTAGGTACAATTTAAATAATCGCTTGGAAAGTGAATTTTGAAGGCTTAATAAACGTCATTCTTGCTTAAAAGCAATGAGAAGACAGTCCAGATAATGATTTTAATATCTAATATTGGCGACCAATTTTTGACATAAAAGATATCTAACTTACATCTGGAATAGATGTCATAAAAATCTTTCGTTTCTCCTCTAAACCCTTTGGCTTGTGCCAAGCCTGTAATGCCCGGTTTTACTGTATGACGAAACATGAAATTATCAATTTCTGCAGAAAATTTATAGTTCATCGGCATAGCATGAGGGCGAGGGCCCACGATAGACATCTCACCTTTGATTACATTAAAGAATTGCGGTAGTTCATCTAAGCTAGATTTTCTTAAAAATTTCCCGATCCAAGTAATTCTTGGGTCATCCTTAGTCGCTTGCTTGGTATCCGCCTGATCATTGACATACATTGTCCTGAATTTATAACAATAAAAGGGGACATTATCTTTCCCATGTCTCAATTGTTGAAAAAATACGGGCCCTGAAGAAGTTAGTTTAATTAATAATCCAATTAAGGGAAACAGCCAAGAAAAGATCAATACCGTTAATACAATACTTAATGTTACATCAAAGCTTCTTTTGAGTAATTGCTGAGATTCATTAAAAATTGCATCCGGGAAATTTTTTATATATAGTCCCTTTGACTTATTTGTTTTCGGAATGTATTTTCTGCCCGAGGCAGGTGGTTTTTTTTCGGTGATTGTAGTGGACATAAAATATTTTAAATTTCGCTATTCAAAAGCTGATGTTTCAATTAACCATTATCGTGCCATAATAGTTGCTTAAAATTTTTTGGTCTTTTGATAATTGTATTTCAAATCTAAAATAAAGGGTTTTAATCACCTAGTAAAGTGTTGAGTTTGTTGCTTTTATTTAGTTAAATTAATGCATAATTAATTTTCAGATAATAAAAAGACTGTTTTATTAAAAAAAGTGTATCTAAATTAGAGAATGATTGGAAAGTTAAGTTGAAGTCTTGTTCAGATTACTTAGGTGTTTATTGTCAGGTGATTATAATTCTAAGGCTAAAGCCGGGTCCCAAAATAAATTTTCAAAATTAATAATAGTATTATCTTCCACATAAATTCCCTCTTTTTCAAGGAGTTCTTGCATCAAATTTGGTGTGGAAAAATGATTTTTTCCGGTAAGCATTCCATTTCTGTTCACTACTCTATGGGCAGGTACATCTTTTAAACCATGAGCAGCATTCATCGCCCAGCCTACCATTCGTGCACTGCCTTTGCTACCAAGATAGGCAGCAATTGCACCATAGGTAGTAACTTTTCCCGAAGGGATAAGCCTTACAACCTGATAAACTTGAGCGAAAAAGTTGTCATTTGATTTCATCGCCGGATAACTTTATGATAGATTGGTTGATAATGCGTCTAATTTTCCTTTCAGTTTCCTTGGAAGGGTTACTTAGTTGGACTTGTAGTTTCATTTTTACAATATCCTTTAAAATGCTTATCGTCTTGAGAGAGAGACTTTCACTAAGTACTTCTTTGTTGTAGGGTTCGATGATTAATTTTAGTTTTTTCTCCATTTCATCCACATCCAAAGATGAATGGTTGGTGGTCTCAAAATCAAAGGTTAATTTCCTTATATTTTGCCTGCTGTAGTTCACTACATTGGCTGTGAGCATCAGACTATTAGGTATCATTACCAAATCATGATCTTCATTTAGCAATACCACATTTAATAAGGTGATGTCTTTGATTCGTCCTTGATGTTCTCCTACTCTAATATAGTCACCAAGGGTAATTTGATCAGAAAACATAATAATAAGCCCATTGAGCATATTAATGATGTAATCTCTGGATAGTAAAGCAATAGCAGCAGCAACGATGGTAATGCTCGAAAGGAATTCTTTGGGATCGATTTCAAAAAATATCATCAAGGCGATCAACAGAATAATCACATTTAACAAGTGAGCAATTCTATTAATTCCCAAAACAAAATTGTTATGAAGAGAGATGGTTTTGGTTTTTCTTAAATAAAACCTAACCAAAAATATTCTACCTAGAGAGACGAGAATATTACCAGCGAGAAGAAAAGTTAAAGCATCTGCTATATTGTAAAGCCTGGAATACAACAAGTTTTTGCTTGGTTCTATAGTTTCTTGCAAGACTAGAAAAGCAAAGTAAGCAAGGACCTTCAAAACAAATATTATCCGCTTTCTACGCTCATTGACCTCAATACTGCTTTTTTCAGTTTCCATTATATTTTTAAAAATAAAGCTTACTTTTATGTTTTGTCCACTAGAAAGACAAAAATACCGCATAAAAACCAAACAATACAATCACATGAATAGAAATATAATCATCACCGGAAGTGCAGGCAATTTGGGAAGTGCTGTAGTAAGTAAATTTAAAAGAGAAGGTTTTAAAGTTATTGCCATTACCATTCCGGGGAGTGATCAGGAAGTAGAAGAGGCTGATGATGTCTACCAAGTTGATGTTACTGAAGAACAATCTGTTAAAGATTTTAGTAAGGAATACCAAATGCAGTATGGGAGTCTTGAATGCATGGCATTGTTGGTAGGAGGTTTTGCTATGGGTGGGATAGAACAAACATCCAGCAAAGACATGGAGGATATGATCCAATTGAATTTTTTTAGTGCATTCAATATGGTTAAACATTTTTTACCGTTAATGAGAAAGGCCAATAATGGAACATTTTTGTTTGTGGGGGCTAAACCTGCATTAAATGCCGGTGAAGGAAAAGATGTTTTGGCATATGCTTTGAGCAAAAGCATGGTAATGAATTTAGCAGACCTTATTGCCAATGAAACTGCAGATTCTAAAATCAGATCTCATGTTTTTGTTCCAAGTATAATTGATACGCCACAAAATAGAGCCTCCATGCCAGATTCGGATTTTTCAGATTGGGTAAAACCTTTTGAAATTGCTGAAGCCATGCATTATGCAGCCACCAATGCTGCATTAAGGAACATGACCTTTAAGTTGTATGGTGGTGTCATTTAATTACCTATAAAAATTGAATTATGAAAACGACTATTTTATCCCTTCTTATTGTGGTAATGGCTTTTATTGGAGCCAAAGCCCAAACCAATACTGAGACAAGAACGCTTAATGCTTTTGATCAACTAGATGTTAGTGATGCCATAGAGGTGGAACTTCAAAAAGGGGAAAAGCAAGAAATTACCATTACTGCTTCGGGAATTGGTCTTGACCAAATAGTTTCTTCAGTGGATAAGAGGAGATTGGAACTTGAAGTGGATGGGAGTAAACCCAAGTCCAGTGCTGTTAAGGTGGTAGTTACCTATGTTCAATTGAACGAGATCGAGGTGTCTTCCGGAGCCAAAGTTTTTGTAAAAGACCTGATAGAAAATAAGGACATTGACTTAACAGTTGCAAGTAATGGATACCTTGAAATCGAGGTGAAAGCTGAAAATTTAATGTTGGAAGCTGAAACCAATGCCAGAATGTTTGTCAAAGGAACTGCAGTTAATCTAGACTATAATGCCTTTACTAATGCAGAAATAGATGGAGAAGAGTTGGTTGTAGAGCATGCAGAAATTAGGACAAACACCAATGCGAGTGGTGTATTTGAAGTGACAGAATCGCTTAAAGGTACAGCAGCTACCAGAGGACGGGTAAATTATAAAGGAGAGCCGAAAATAATTGATGTCAAAGAAAGTATTGGAGGTGCCATTGAGAAATTATAACATGTGGTATTGGCGTTGAAAAATAGCATGTTCATTTTCATGTTGTTTTTCAAGGCCTTTTATGAATGGAAAATTTCATTACCATTATTAAAATTCTATCTCAGCTTGGGTTTCGCCTTTCGTTCCATTCACAAAACCAAACTTTTTTTATTATTGGGTATGTGAACAGGCTTAATATGCTCTATTAAGGTTTTTTGGTGCTAAAAAGCTTTGTTAAAATCGGAAAAACTCAATGATAATCGATATGAAGGAACTTGTTTGAGTGGTTATCAGTTTTTTAATCTTTATTGAATAAGGGATTTCTAATCTAAAAAACTTGTGATATATAAAATTTGTCCTTAGAATTGTCCCTTCAAACGATCAATCATGGTTTTCGCAGTAAACAAAATTCAAGAAATTTCATTCACCGAATCTTTTCGGTCAATCGACTGCAGTCTATTTTTTAGTGGCAATACCACCACAACTACAGGTATTACGGGGTAATCCCGTGCATTCCTACATATTGCCCCCGACAAAGGAGGCCTTTCACAGGCTTTTGTTAACCGTTTTAACTGATAAAGAATAGCAATGAAAATATTAAAATTTGGAGGTTCATCCATCGCCAATTTGGAAAGAATTAAGAATGTTCTTTCTATCGTAAAGAAAGCATCCGAAGATGATCAGATAGCAGTCGTGTTTTCGGCTTTTGGTGGTGTTACCGAAGACCTATTGAAGTGCGCTCATCTTGCCAAAGAAAATGACTTGGCATACCAAGCGCTTTTACTCTCCTTAGAAAAGCGCCATCTTCAACTTGTAAAGGATTTGATACCTGTAAGAAAGCAGTCTGCAGTATTGACCTTTGTAAAGGTCAGGTTCAATGAATTGGAAGATCTGTTTAATGGTATATTCTTGATTAAAGAGTTTTCTCCCAGAACCTCTGATTATGTCGTTAGTTTCGGTGAGCGAATTTCCACTTATGTTATGGCTGAGGCCTTACGTGAAAATAAAATCAGTACACATTATTTAGATGCCAGAGAAGTTATCAGAACCAATGATCGCTTTGGAAATGCCAAGGTAAATTTCCCTACAACCAATCAATTGATCTATGATTATTACAGCAAAAACCCTGGAGTTCTTGTTGTAACCGGTTTTGTGGCTTCTACCGATAAGGGAGAAACTACTACCATAGGAAGAAGTGGATCCGATTATACTGCAGCAATTTTTGCAGCGGCCCTGAAAGCCGATAGTTTGGAGATTTGGACTGATGTGACTGGTGTAATGACTGCAGATCCAAGGTTGGTTTATTCTGCCATCACCATCCCTCAATTGAGCTACAATGAAGCAATGGAACTTTCTCATTTTGGTGCCAAGGTGGTTTTCCCGGCAACCATGCAACCCGCGATGAAGAGAAAGATCCCAATTTATATCAAAAATACTTTCCAGCCGGAGGAGGAAGGTACCCTTATTTGTGAAAAACCGGAAAATACCAAGTTAATAAAAGGGATTTCATCCTTAAATCATATCAGCCTATTAAATGTTCAAGGTTCAGGTTTAGTAGATGTGATTGGGGTAAGTAGTAGAGTTTTTGGAACATTGGCTAAAGCAGATATCAATGTTGTCTTAATTAGTCAAGCATCCTCAGAACATAGTATCTGTATTGCAATAAAAAGTGAAAATTCAGATCTGGCTCGTGAGGTTTTGGAGAATGAGTTTCATTATGAAATACTTGCCGGTGAGATGGACAAAGTTCAAATCATGCCCAACATGTCTGTAATTGCTGTGGTAGGTGAAAACATGAAACACCACCCGGGAGCAAGCGGGAGGCTTTTCCAAGCGCTGGGGAGAAACAATATTAACGTTTCGGCAGTGGCTCAGGGAAGTTCAGAACTAAATATCTCTGCAGTAATTAAACAGTCTGACCTGCAAAAAGGCCTAAACGCATTGCATGAGGCCTTTTTCCTTTCTGACAATAAAGTATTGCACGTTTTTCTGATTGGAGTTGGGCTTATCGGTAAGACCTTGATTTCAATGATTCAAAATCAATTGAATAAATTGCAAGAGGATTATATGCTGGATATCAAGATCCATGGACTTGCGAATTCTCGTTTTATGGCTTTTGATGAAGATGGCTTTGATCTTAGTTCCATTCCTGTCCCTTCTAGCGAAGACTTACCCATGGACCTTACTGTATTTTTGAATACAATGAACAGTATGAACTTTTCCAATTCTGTATTGGTAGATTGTACTGCAAGCCAAGATGTGGCAGATACCTACGAAAGGGTTCTTACTTCTAAGGTGGCTATTGTTACACCCAATAAAAAAGCCAATTCAAGTTCTTTGGAAAACTACAAATCTTTGAAGAAACTCTCAGGCCAAAGAAATATCAAGTTTCTTTATGAAACCAATGTAGCTGCAGGACTACCGGTTATCAGTACCCTACAAGATCTTATATTAAGTGGAGACAAAGTGCTCAAAATAGAAGGTGTGCTAAGTGGTTCAATGAATTATATCTTTAGCGAGTTGAGCAAAGGTACTCCCTTTAGTGAAGTGGTAACTCAAGCCAAGGAAAAAGGATTTACTGAACCGGATCCAAGAGATGACCTAAGTGGGATGGATGTAGCGAGAAAAATTCTAATATTAGGCAGAGAAGCGGAACAAGATTTACATTTTTCGGATGTAAGTATTCAGAGTATGGTTCCTGAGGACTGCCAAGATATTGAATCGGTAGAGGAATTTTTGGAAAAGTTAAAATCGCATGATCCCCACTTCAAGAGTTTGGTTGAGGAAGCCAAGGAAAAAGAAGAAACTCTTAGGTTTATGGCTGTATTAGAGAATGGTAAGGCTGAAGTAGGATTAAAATCTGTTGACAAAAAGCATCCATTTTATTCTTTGGAAGGAAGTGACAATATGATTTTGTTTACAACAGAAAGGTACCACGAGTTTCCTATGATCATAAGAGGGCCTGGTGCAGGAGCAGATGTGACCGCGGCAGGCGTATTTGCAGATATTATTAGGTTAGGTAATTATTCAAGATAATATGGACAAGCAAAAAGTTACTGCATTTGCACCAGCTACTGTAGCCAATGTTTCTTGCGGATTTGATATTTTAGGTTTTGCAATTGAGGATTTAGGAGACAAGGTAAGTGTAGCCCTTTCCGATAAACCAGGGGTTCGGGTTGTTAAAATTGAAGGTGACAACGGGAAGTTACCTTATGAATCAGAAAAAAACACCTGTAGTGTTGCTGTTAAAGCAATGGTTGAAGACCTTGGTTTTGAAGGTGGTTTAGAAATAGAGTTGTACAAAGGATTGCCCTTAGGGAGTGGGATGGGGTCAAGTGCAGCAAGTGCTGTTGCTGCCTTGGTAGCTACCAATACGCTACTGGGAAATCCCTATGAAAAAAAGGATTTATTGCCATTCGGTATTGAGTCTGAAAGGATTGCTTGTGGTGCAGGACATGCCGACAACATTTCACCTTCTTTATTGGGTGGTTTCGTTTTGATTCGTGAATACCAACCTTTAGATGTCATTCCATTACATGTTCCTAGAGGACTATATTGTACCTTGATTCACCCACATTTGGAATTGAATACCTCTGATTCAAGAAGTGTTTTAAGAAGAAATGTAACTTTGCAAGATGCAACAACCCAATCGGGTAATATTGCAGGTCTCGTGGCCGGGTTGTTTCAGGAAGACATGGCCTTAATTAGCCGTTCCCTGAATGATGTGATAGCAGAACCTTCCAGGTCTATTTTAATTCCTGGTTATGATGAAGTAAAGGTAGGAATTGTTCCTGCTGGGGCTTTGGGATGTGGTATTTCAGGTTCCGGACCTACACTATTTGTGTTGTCTCCTACGGAGGAAATTGCTTGGGAGGTAAGCCGGCTTTCCCAACAAGTGTTTGATAAATTACAACTGCCCATAGATCTATATGTTTCCGCTATCAATACTAGAGGAGCGTATATCGTTGAAGAAGAAATTTAATTCCTGACAAACCTGTCATTTACTAATGAAATATTATAGTACCAATAATCCGAATCATAAAGTAGATTTAAAAGAGGCTGTTATAAAAGGATTGGCTCCTGATCAAGGACTTTACATGCCTGAAAAAATTCCGGTTTTGAATTCGGATTTTTTTTCAAACATACACAAGCTTTCTTTTAAGGAGATTGGCTATAAGGTCATTTCAGCATTGTTCTCCGAAGATTTATCCCAAGACCAAATCAAAGCCTTGGTTGACCATACATTGGATTTTGATGCTCCTGTGGTGCCGGTAGAGCAGGATGTGTTTACACTTGAACTCTTCCATGGACCAACATTGGCATTTAAGGATTTTGGGGCCAGGTTTTGTTCCAAATTAATGAGTATGCTTCAGGATAAAGGAGCCATAAAGGTGCTTGTAGCTACTTCGGGGGATACCGGAAGTGCGGTGGCCAATGGTTTTTTGGGTGTGGAGGGTGTTGAAGTTGTAATCCTTTATCCTTCTGGTAAAGTAAGTGAACTCCAAGAAAAGCAGTTTACTACCTTGGGTGAAAATATTCATGCAATTGAAATAGAAGGTGTTTTTGACGATTGCCAGAAAATGGTGAAGGAAGCATTCTTGGATCCTGAATTGAACAGTAAACTTTTACTCACTTCTGCGAATTCAATTAATATAGCCAGGTGGATTCCTCAATGCCTGTATTATTTTTATGCTTATTCAAGATTGCCAAAAGAGAACAAAAAACTTGCTTTTTCTGTACCTAGTGGTAATTTTGGGAATTTAGCAGCGGGAATATTGGCGGAAAGAATGGGTTTGCCAATAGATATGTTTATTGCCGCAACCAATGTGAATAAAGTGGTTCCCGATTATTTAAGTGGACAGGCATTTGCTCCGAAACCTTCAATCCAAACCATTAGTAATAGTATGGATGTTGGGAACCCAAGTAATTTTTATAGGTTGTTGGCTTTGTTTGGCGGAGATGAAGAGAAATTAAAGGAAAAAGTTCAAGGCTGTTTCTACACCGATGAAAGCACAAAAGAAGCCATGGTAAATGTGAAAGCCCAAACAGGCTATACCATGGATCCACATGGAGCTGTAGCCTACCTTGGCCTTAAAGCTTTTATGGACAAGGACCCTGATACCTATCAAGGAGTCTTTCTGGAAACTGCACATCCGGGTAAATTTAGAAGTACCGTTGAAGATGCTCTGGGGGAAGCTTTGGTTTTGCCAGAAAGATTAGCTGCATTTATGGAAGGTGAGAAAAAGGTTACTTTTATGGAAAATGATTACGAGCAGTTTAAAAAGTATTTACTCGGGTAATATTTGTCTACTCGAAGTATTTTTGAAATCCACCTTTTTCCCTTTGATAAGGGTATAAAGGGATAGCATAAGAATTTGGAAACCTGGTTTTTTTAGGAAGATCAGGTTTTTGTTTTAACAGACGAATCAATCCTTTAATACCTGATAAGGGGTTGGTTGAGAAAAGCACCATTGAACCCTTATTGTCTAAAGTGGATAAAAGTTTGTCATAACTATTCATGTCATAATAATATGCCAAATGGTGTATGTTTTTCATGAATTGGAGGTTGCTTTTTAACCGCTGATTTTCCTTATAAAATGGGGTTTTTGCTGCTAAAACCTGTTGTTTAAAGGTTTGCTCATCCGGTAAAACACGTACAGTAACCGCTTCCAATTCCGTAACAGCAGGCTTTAGAAAGATAGTGATGATACTGTCATCCTTGTTATTGACTTCATAATTTGTATATGTATAGGCTATATGGGAGATATTAAGTAAGGTTTTATCATTTACCCAAATAGAGAACTTCCCCTCCTCATCACTTACTGCGTGGTTTTTGCTCCAATGTATATGAGCATTTCCAATTGGTTGTATGGAATTTGCATCTAGTAATCTGCCTTTAAGAAGGAATGGTTTTTCTGGATCTTTTTCCCCAAAGGCAGGAAATCCTGTAAAAAGTATTGAAATCAAATACAAGATGGGTTTCATTCTCATGTTTTTTAGTGCAAGGCTTTCCTGAAGGTATGCAAGTGGATTTATAAAAAATCTTTATTAACATCTGTTAACCTTAATTTTAACAAAATATAAGATTGTGTATAGATAGAAAAAAGGGGTTAAAATTTAAATTATAAGGGTAGCCTTTTTAGTGGATGCCATCTTTATAATAAACCTAAAATGACCGATCTTAATGGCTACCCATACGGTCGGTCTAAAAATTCTGCCTTCTTTTATTTTCATGGAAGTACAAAGAGGCCGGTAAAATTCGTAATTTTAAGCATTGTACTTGTAAATGGAATATCTTTAGTCAAACCAGAAAAATCAATTATGGTAAAGTTAGTTTTTACATTCGCATTAGCTCTTATCGCTACATTTGGTCAAGCGCAGACTTGGGAAACATTAAAACCTCAAATTACTTGCACAAAGAGGCATGAATGTTCCGGTGCAGCAGTAAACGGTAAATTCTATTTAATGGGAGGTAGAGGAGATAAGCCTGTTGAGGTATTTGATCCGGCCAAAAATAACTGGACAAAACTTAATGGTGCTCCTTTTGAAATGCATCATTTTCAGGCGGTAAGCTACAAAGGGAAAATTTATGTAATTGGTGCCTTTACTGGAGGATATCCCCATGAGACCCCCGTTGAAAATGTCTATATTTATGATCCGGAGAAAGATTCTTGGACCAAGAGTCATGAGATCCCTGCAGAAAGAAGAAGGGGGGCAGCCGGACTGGTCGTTTATAAGGATAAATTTTATCTCTTAGGTGGTGCGCAAGACGGACATTGGGCAGACAATAGAGATTATGTGGATGAATATGACCCTAAAACCGGAGCATGGAAAACCCTTCCTTCGATGCCTAGACTAAGGGATCACTTTCAGGCTGTAGTAGTAGATGATAAACTATATGCAGTAGGAGGAAGACGTTCTTTTGCCAAAGAAGGTCATGGGTTCGAACTTACATATCCTGAACTGGATGTATATGATTTTTCTACTGAAAAATGGTCTACGCTAGAAAATTACCCATTACCTACAGAACGAGCCGGAAGTACTACGATTCCTTATAAGGAAGGTTTTTTAGTAATTGGTGGAGAAAGTGATGCACAAGTACAAGCACATTCAGAGGTTGAGTATTTTCATCCTGAGAATGGATGGAAGTTATTGAATCATTTAAATAGGGGAAGACATGGTTTTCCGGCAGTATTGATTGACGAGAATTTATATTTAGCAGCTGGATGTGGCAATAGGGGAGGAAACCCTGAGTTGAATAGCATTGAAAAATTAGCTATTGATTAGGGAAGATTTAGATCGATTGTTTACCTTCAAGAATCACATTTACTTAACGACTTATGGTTAAAGGCACCCATCAAGCAATAGATGATGTTAGAAATGAGACTGTCAAAATTTTTATCAATGGAGAGTTTCATGATCGAAGGGAGGCAAAGATATCAGTTTTTGACAGTGGATACCTAGTTGGAGATGGCGTTTGGGAAGCTTTTAGGGTACATCAAGGCAAGCTAATTTTTATTGATCAACACTTGGATAGACTTTGGCAATCCGCCAAGGTGATAGGAATTGATATTCCATTCTCCAAGGAAGAATTGATAAACAATGTTCATCGTACCCTTAAGATCAATGGTATGAAAAATGATGTGCATGTTCGAGCCATGCTTACCAGAGGAATTAAAAAAACGCCTTCTCAGGATCCAAGACTTACTGTTTCCGGGCCCAACCTTGTAATTATCGCAGAGTTCAAAGCGGCAGCAGAAGAAAGTAAGACTCAAGGTATAAGTCTTTTTACCAGTACCATTCGAAGGGGGGCGCCGGATTACTTAGATCCCAGATTGAATTGCCATAGCAAACTACATGAAGTACAAGCTTTGATTCAAGCAATAGAAGCAGGAGCTGATGAGGCTTTGATGTTGGATGTTAATGGTTTTGTTGCCACCTGCAATGCAACCAATTTTTTTATGGTAAAAGGGGGAGAAGTGTGGACATCTACAGGAGAATATTGTATGAATGGCATCACCCGAGGGAATGTGATTAAAGTTTGTTCCCGGAATGGGATAAGATGTTTTCAAAAAAACTTCTCCTTGTTCGATGTTTATGGGGCAGACGAAGCCTTTGTTACAGGTACATTTGGAGGACTTACTCCTGTGGTTAAAATCGATGGTAAATCCATAGGTAATGGAGCCTGTGGACCTGTTACCACTAATTTGCGTAAACTCTATGAAGGGTTGGTTGCCGAACAATTAAAATAATCATTTTGAATTCGAGAGACAAGAAGGTATTTCTTTGGTCAGGACCCAGAAATATTTCCACAGCCTTAATGTATAGTTTTGCTCAGCGGCAAGATACAGTTGTTGTTGATGAGCCTTTGTATGCGCATTATTTGACTCGTTCTCCGGCCAAGCCCCTACATCCCGGAGCTGATGATATCCTTTCAAGCATGGAGGTCAACGGGGAGAAAGTAATAGAAGGGATGCAAAAGGAAGGTAAAAAGCAGGTAACCTTCTTTAAGAACATGAGTCATCACCTTATCGGTCTTGACTGGGATTTTATGAAATCTGGAGCCAATGTTATCCTAACAAGAGACCCTAAGGATATGTTGATGTCATTTTCAGAGGTGATTGAGGAGCCTGAGATGAGTGATATTGGATATGCCATACAATTGGAATTATTAGATTATTTTACTTCTATAAAGCTTCCTTTTGTGGTTTTAGATGCCAAGAAAGTTTTGAAACATCCTGAGGATCAGTTGTATAAACTCTGCAACTTTTTGAATATTCCATTTGACCATGCAATGCTTTCCTGGCAAAAAGGGCCTATTCCGGAAGATGGGGTTTGGGCCAAGTATTGGTATAAAAATGTACATTTATCCACCGGTTTTCAGCCTTATCGACAAAAGGATATAACTTTCCCGGAACGGTTGATCCCGTTATTGAAGGAGTGTCAACCTATTTATGAAAAGCTTTTAAAAGATGCGCTTTAATTCCAGTTTCAGCTTTGTTTATTCCTTATTACACAGTTTATTCCTTTGCCATGATTTTTTAATATGTATGATTTATAAAATTAAAATTAGTTTGACCTGATTGTTTCAATTTTATGATAGTCTAGATCAAATGATTTTGAAAAGACAGTGTAAAATTTGAAGATAATTTTTAAAAATTCTTAAAACAGGTAGGGAGAAACCAGTTATTATTAGATAATTTAAGAAACCTTGGGGTGCTTACTTGCATTGTCGTTTATTAAAACATAATTTTGATACTTATTCCTTCCGCCTGGAATTTTGGAGATAAAAAGTAATCCTCCGGGCTAGCAAATCAAAAATTTATACATATTAGGTACTGCCTACTAAATTGAAATAAGTATACAAATGGAAAACGACCAGCCTGTAGAAGTAAATATTACACCCAAAGGGTTAATCTATCTGCCAGAGACTGCCAAAGGGTTAAAGTGTGTTTCAGAAACGAAGATTGAAACCATGTTCTATACTCCTGGACAAAACCCTGAAGAAAACCTGAATTATAAGTTTTTGTTGCCGGCTTTGGATCAAATAAAAGGACAAGATTATGATTATGTCATTGGGTTTGATTCTGACTTATCTAGAACCATTATCGGCTATCCAAATGCAGAGGGAAGATTTTTGGTTTTCAATGCACATCAGCAAGGAGCAATTTTTACCCATACCTTTTTAGCCGGAAATTCTTTTCCTTCAATGGATGAAGAAAAAACCAAATTGGTAATTAAGGGTATAGTTCTTTCCCAGCAAATTGATAAAATTGTAACCAAAAATAATGGGGCTTACAAAGAATCACATGCAGGTTACGAAGACCTTAAAGAAAAGATTTTAGAGATCGAAGATCCTATTGAGTCTTATCTGGCTTTCGATGAAAGAAATCATGTAATTCTGGATCTTGATAAAGATAAAAATATAGAGCTGCAAATTTCTTTAATTGAAGAATTGGTGAAAGAATTGAAAGGGAAAGAAAAGAGCCTTTTTGATTTTCATGTAGATCTCCAGATCAGGTATAAACTGTATGGAGAGAAGACGTTCAATATTACCTCTGAAGGTGAAAATAAGAAAATATTTGACAGGTTCAGGACAAAGCCACCTTCCGATGCGATGCATGAGGAGTTGGTTAGTATTTCTGATTATAAGAAACAATTGTTCTTCAATAAGCTTACAGGTAGAAAAAGTGAGCCGGAATTAAGACAAATGGATATTGTTCAGTTGGATTATAGTAGTGGCTTAAAGATCAGCGTGGAATTGACAGACGGTGGTAGCAAACTCTTTTTACATCTAAGTGACTATACAGATTGCTATAATAAAGACTCCTTTGCCAATGCCAGAAAAGGCATCAATGACAGACTTTTGAAGATTGTGGTTTCTTTAGGTAAGATGGTTATCGATGTTAATTGATAATTTTCTACCTTCTTTCCTAGCAGTTTTACTAAAAGGATAAATATTTAAAAAGGAAAACGAGTATTTTTGGTTCTTGTTTTCCTTTTTTGCTTTTATGTAGGGATCGGTTTTAAAGAAGCACGAAACTAGAATTTTATAAACATAGATAGGGATCAAAAAGTAAAAAAATAGAGAAGAATGCCGGACCACAATAGGTGTTTTGGCTGATTTGGAATAGCGAAACCTACAGGTAATTCATTAAATTAGTTTTATACAAAGCAATTAATAAGTAATGAGAACTATTAAAGGACGTGATTTTAGCTGGATGAATCCTCCAAAGCAATGGTCTGAGGAAGAAGGGAAATTTTCATTAGTGACGAATGCTGAAACAGATTTCTGGAGAAAGACACATTATGGATTTATCAAAAACTCAGGTCATTTTTTACACACCGATCAAGCTGGTGACTTTGAGTTTATGGTTCAATTTTCGGGGAATTACACAGACCTTTATGACCAAGCCGGCCTTATGATCCTATTGGACAATGAAAATTGGATCAAAGCCGGTATCGAATACGTAGACGGAGTTCAAAATGCAAGTGCTGTGGTTACAAGAGATTGTTCAGACTGGTCCGTAGTAGCGCTAAATGGTAGCCCATCTACTTTCTTTATCAAAGCCAAAAGGGGGCGTGATTATGTAGAAATCAGTTACAGTTTGGACGGTAAGAATTTCCAGTTGCTTAGACAAGCCTATTTCCCACCGGCCCCATTACTCCGTATAGGTTTTATGGCTGCATCTCCAAAAGGCAAAGGCTTTGATATTGTGTTTAATGATTTTAAAATAAATGAATATTCTCAGGAATAATTTACTTTTCGGCATCACTGCTTAAGCGATTTGGATAGGTTTTCATTTGTTCCAATATATATTGGGCAATATTCTCACCTTGCTGCATACCTACTTCAATGGCATCCCTGAAATGTATACCACCATACAACCGAGAGATTGCGGCTTCATTGGATGCAATTAAAAAGGAATCAAAAGCGCGTTCCGGTAAGCCAAAGTAAACTTCTGAGGTATCGATAAACTTGAAATGATCACCAAAATAAGAGGTGAGTAATACCGCGGAGGTTTTGGAGATTACGCTATGCCCACTGGTGTATTCAGGGAAAGGAGGAGTTTGCAAGATGGGTCGCCAAGTTTCATCAATAAGCCTGTTGATGGCTGTTAAAGGTCGTATCCTGTCACTCCTGTACTTTTCATCCCAGCAACTTATGAAAGCATCATGAAGGCCTAATGCTACAAGAGTATGTATGAAAAGGCTTTCTTTAAAGTCTAGTTTTGCTTTTTGGCTGGCAATACCTGTGATTCCCATCCAGTGGCCTCCCGGAGAAATTTTCTTCAATCCAATGGCCATGTGTCCACTGTAAGACACATTAAATGGGTTGCAATCCCAAAAGTTAGCGATTAATCGTTGCTCTTCTGTTAAGTTGGAGGTAACTTCATAAATTTCTGTCAATTGCTTGAAGAAAGAGCTGTTCTTATTTTCTGAATAAGCTGCGGGAGGAGCAGGGCTGAATGCATCGGCACTGTTTATGAAAAATGGCCTGATCGTTCTCCACTCCGGGTCTATGGCTGCCAAATATGCAGGAGGAGTAGGATACCATTTACCTTTATCATTGGTAGGACTATATCTTTTTAGGGTACTTAATTGCAAGTATCCATCCTTGCCGGCGTATTCTAATACAGTTGAAGCAATATATTCTGCATAGCTAATGCCTTGTTTGATTTCCTTTTTCTTTAGGATTCTATTTTTTAGATATTGATTGACCAAGGCTTCTTGGGCGTTAATTAGTTTTTTTCCGGAAGGCATGATTTTTTTTCCCACCTCCAGCATTGCATAAGTGCCGGCAAATGCCAATTTCATATTGTTTGATTCGATAGTGATTTCTGTTCCCAAATCAGGAAGAGGTGCATTGAAATGCTCCACCATCGGTAAATCGTTCAAATTCCCCTCATTATTATATGCTAAATAGGCTGCCAATAAAGAGTAACTGTAGAACCTGGCAGCTCCTGGAGGACTAGTAACATCCGTAACCATGACATCAGTTATGGAGAATAGGTGTTCAATCAACTTGTCACGAACAAATATTTCCTTTTCAGCAGTGGTTTTCTGTGCAAATAGATTGCTTGTAAGTGTTAGAAAAAGTAAAGAAAGGATTAACAGGTTTTGGCTTTTTAACATATTGGGTGAAATTGTATTTTTAAATATATTTAAAAATCGCTAAAAGGCCAATATTCATCCTGCTCCTTGTGCCAAAAAATAAGATTAAAAAACCTATTTCAGGATAGGGTTTAGAAGGTTAAATCCGGATTATGTAATGGGTTATATATTACCTAATTTAGAAAGGAACCCACTGATAAGGGTGTGATTTAACAGCAGCTCACTCCTTATTCAACTGAGGCGAAACACAAGAATAATTGGCTTAATCTAAAGAATTTAAATACGGATTAGCTCAAAAAAATATCCCTCCAATGGGAGGGATACAATGCTCTTGTGGGTGAACTTTTTTTACTGTTTTAAGGGTATACGATACGCTTAAACAGTGGGATTGGTTACATCCACACTATTTCCCATATTTACCAGGTATTTATTTTCTTCAACCAAAGAGATTGCGCCTAATATGGCTGAATCATTTGATCCTGAAACATATACTTTTAAATTTTCGGAGATAGGTAGATAGGGGAATGCATCAATTACTTCCTGCATACCTTTTTCGAAATAAGGAAAGGCTTTTCTTATTGAACCTCCAAGCACTATGGCTTCAGGGGCAAAGGTTAGCATCAACCTGTAAATGAGCGCGCCAATATGTTTCCCGAAATCATAAAAAATATTTACTGCTTCTGGATCACCTTCACTTGCTTTTTTGGCTAGTTTTTTTGCACTAATATGGTGTTTTTCTTTAAAAAACTTACTACCACAATAATCTTCGAAGGTGCCATCCAAATAAGGAATTGCTCCCCATTCGCCTGCACCACATAGTTTACCTGTATACAAATGGCCATTGGCTATTATGCCTGTGCCGATTCCTGTACCTAAGGTGATACCGATGACATGTTTGTGAATATTGGAAGCACCAAATTTATACTCTCCTAAAGCGAAACAATTGGCATCATTGTTTATAGCTACTGGAACTCCAAACCTATCTTCCAAATATTTTTTTAGGTTCACATTATGGAAAGAAGGGATGTTTGCCAAGTTATATATAATTCCATTGGTAGGATCTACCAGTCCGGGGATCCCTATTCCTATGGCTTTAAAATTAAAATGTCTATAAGCTTCGACTTGTTGGGAAATGGTTTCTAGGATTTCTTCTTTTGGGGACTTTGCAGGAGTTTTTATTTCCATGCTTTCTGTCAAGCTTCCATTTCTAAATAATCCTGAACTAATTTTAGTACCCCCAATGTCCAATCCTAGCACCATATTGTTTACTTTCATTTTACTCCCAAATTTCAGGTTATCCCTGATTACCATTAATATTTACCTTCAAATTGACATTATTTGCCTCAAAGACAAAGTGTCAATTTTTCCTAATGAATATCAAATTCGTCCATGAAAATAAAATCACAGACGAATTTGATAATTTAACGAAGCGTATTAAAGCATACCTTCAGTTGACTTTTCTAGTTCTCTTGCTTCAACCAAGAAGTCTTCCACATCCATTTCCCTAAAGAAGATCAAGCCATGGCTTGATCTAACTTTTGCAGATTGATGTTGGTAGAAATAGTTTTTACCAAGGAGAAGTTGCACATCACTTAATTGGTCTACCCAAGTATTTTTTGCTAGGGTACTAAATTTACCATTGTGTGCATAACTTGGGAATGAGGCATTTACCTGACTCAAATAACAATTTGAAAAAGAATCTTCCATAACCGATATGTCTCCTAAGGAAACAGGAACGATAACATTAGATTCCGCAGCATCAAATTTAAACCAGACATTCCTATACCCAACGATTTTAAAATCACTCAAGTCTTCTTCCAAGCTCCACTGCCTTACAGCTTCAGCAGTTGCTTGTAATACTTTATAATGCGTATCTGGGCCACTGCCTTCGGGGTCTAATGTTAAACTAAGTTTGGTAGGCTTAATTTCCCGAAGCATATTCAAGATAGGTTCAACATCCCGTTTCTTGTCCGGTTGTTCAGTAAAGATATCGCCGGTATAGAAACCTAACCTTAGGTGATGGACATTTTTTACTTGAACACCAAAATGAGCCCATACAAGTTCTTCCTCAAACTCCCTAATCATTCCTTTTAAGGTCTGAATGTTTTTAGGGTTCTTTTCTCCATCATAAGAGTTTTTAAGGACAGTTATGATTTCGTTAATCTGTTCTCTAAGTTCTTGAGTAGACTTAATGCCAAAAGTGAAAACTATTGCCCTTACTACTCTATGACAAAGTCCTCTTAGTCTTTCTTCTGCATTATCTGACGCTACATTTGTTAAATAATGGTACACATCTTTGTCCATCTTTAATTTATAGCCTGAGGTATAAAAGTCCTCAAAGTTCACCATTTGAATCCTACCGTTGTCTAAAAATCGCTTGGTACTCCTTAAAGTCTCTATAACAAAGGTGTTGGTCACGGCTGTGAAACCGGAGGTCAATACAGCAAAATGTGCTTCATTACTGATCTCATGCAATTGCTTGGTAATCTGAGGTAAAATACCTAAAGAAATATCATCATGGTGAGGTCCTGTATGAAGGAAAACTTCATTTTTCTCCTCCTGCATGCCCTTGTCTATTTTCTCACTAATGCTTTTGATTACATTCTTTACAGTATGCTCATTTAGATCAGGAATTTGACTGGTATATTTGTCATTCTTTAAATCTTCAAGCGTGATTCTGTGACCATACTTTTGTAATTTTTTACAAAGGTCCAATACTGAACGTTCTGTTTTCGTATTGTTCCATTCTCCTTTAAAATAGTATTGGTCGGTACTATCTGTTAATTTAGAACCCGCACCTTTGGTAATATAGAACCGTCCATTTTTTAGCTTCTGCAATACAGTTGCCGGATAAATGTTGGTCATGGATTGTTCTAAAGATTCCTTTACTATGCCCGCTTTGGCCTCTCCGGCAGCTATGATTATGGCCACAGCATCGGGATTATGAACAATAGTATCCAGACCTATAGTGATGACAAGACGATTGGCCGATATTTCTATCCCTCCCAAATCACCTGCAGCTACGGCTTGCGTTTCAAAGTTGGTTTCTGTAAGTCTAGTGGTAGAGAAGATGTCTGAACCACGGGTGTTAAAGGCAATATGACCATCGGGGCCTATTCCTCCTAAAAAGAAACCTATTCCTCCTTTTTCACGAATTTTGGCTTCATATTCCCCACACCATTGGTCTATCAAGTAAATGGATTCTTGTTGAAGTTTTTCTAATGGGGTTTTGTATTCTCTGAACCGCAAAGTTAGATCCACCTTTGAATCAGGAAATACCTCCTTGTAACTTTTACCTTCGGCTAGAGGTATCTCATCAGAATTGATAAGCAATGCCTTTTTAGGGTCTAAACCGAATCCCTCAATATAAAACTTGTTTACATAATGGTGAAAGCTATTATTCTGTTCTGCAGAAATAGGATAAAATTCATCAATCTGAACAAAGTGTAAGCCATTTAATACCGGCTTCTTGCAGTCAATTAATCCATATTTTTTTCTTATTTCCAGTCCTTTTTTTTCTTCCCAGTTTTCAAGAAGAAACTTGGTCCACTTGATAAAGTATTCCGGAGTTTTTCCTGTAGGTAGACTGATAACCCCTTCAGGGTTTGTTGAGGCCCATTCCAAAAATCTGCAGGCTGTAAGGAGTCCCAATTTTGGGAAATTATCAACCGTAAGATAGGGTATTTTGGTAGTGATCTTCTCTACGTCTGAATCTTTAAAGAAGGCCTCTTCGGTCTTGGAAAGTGGATAATTCGCTAACATATGCTTGTATCTATTTTGTTTTAATTTTATTGTGAATTAATGGTGTCCTCAAAAATATGCTCATTAACTATGGCAATTGCTCCTCTCAGGCCAACTTCCATACCTAATTGAGAAAGTTCAATCGAGGTTTTTTCTCTTAACTTGGCCATACTGTATATATTCAAGGCTTGTTGAATAGGAGTGGTAATGTACTGCTTGGCTTCAGCTATAGCCCCACCTAATATGATCAACTCGGGGTTTAATAACTGAATAAGTATAGCAATACCTCGCCCTAAATCAAGTCCTACGTCAGACAAAATACTAATTGCTCTTTGATCTCCGGCAATTGCTGCTTCAACAACAGTGGAAGGCTCTAAGTTTTCTTCCTTACCATCACTTAATTTGGCAAGAATAGAGTCCTTGTCTAATAATATGGCTTCCTTAGCCAACCGGACTACAGCCCCACCAGATGCCACTGCTTCCAGACAACCTCTTTTTCCACAGGTGCAACTTATTTCTTTGGCATCAAACAAAGGAGAATGACTGAACTCTCCGGCAAAGCCGGAATAACCCCTGTAAAGTTTTTCGTCTATAATAATTCCAAGTCCAATTCCCCAATCGACAAAAATCCCCATTACGTTTTTGTTCGTACCCTTGTTGGCAAATTTAAACTCAGCAAGGGTTTTAGCTCTTGCGTCATTTTCAATGAAAACTTTCCTTGAAAATTTTTCCTCTAACTGGTCTTTTAATGTCTTTTTTCCTGATTTTAAGTAAGTGTGATTTACTCCGGAAACACTATCAACCAAACCAGGCATGCTGATTCCTACTGCAATTACCTTCTCCTCGGGGATTCCGGAAGAATGGATGATTTCCATCGAAAAATCATAAATAGCATCTAGGGTTTCTAATTCATTGTTTAGCGAAAGCTTGATAGATTTGATATCACTAACCTTTTCATTCTTAGTGTTGTAAATGGCCGCCTTGGCTCCAAATCTGTTCAAGTCTATACCTAAAATATAAAAAGAATCAGGTGCCAAACCATAAAGATCAGGTTTTCTACCACCTTGGGACTGCCCTCGGCCTTCCTTGATTATGATTTTCTCTTCTAATAAATCAGTCAGCAAAAGGTTTACCGTTGGTAGGCTTATGCCTACCAATTGGCAGATATTACTGGCAGTATTATTGCCGAGTGTATACAGCTCTTTTACTATCTTTAACTTGTTGATATAGTTTTTAATTTCAACTACACCTTCCTTCTTATCCAGGACAATCTTCGGGTCTATTAAATTCATAGGATAAACTTTGATGCAAAATAATAAAAATTTTATTTAATTAAGGCAACTTAAACAAAAAAATCTACATTTTCTAATAAGTACTATTTAAATTGATTGGCGTTTTTTTTGCTTATACCCAAATAATTAGGGCAGAAAAAGCTTAATAATGGTCTGATTGAAACATTTGTAGGATTAATTAATTTCAAAATTTATACATATCCCCTGTCAATTTTTGAAAAAAAATAATCATGTTTGTTTCAAAACTTTTTCAAAAATAAGTAAGAAATAAAAATATTCTATGAAAAGCAGACGGGAATTTCTTCAAAGAGCATTACTTTCTTCCTTCATTATTAGTCCATTTGCAAATCAAGTGAAGGCATATGCAGGTACCGATAAATTAAATAGAAATATCAATCAGAAAGGGGCCCAAGTATTATCCACCTGGAATCATGGTATGGCTGCTAATGACAAGGCCTGGAGTATTTTATCCGCCAATGGGGATGCATTGGATGCTGTAGAAGAGGGAGTCAAGGTGACGGAAATTGACAAAAAGGTGCTATCAGTAGGACTTAATGGGATTCCTGACAGGGAAGGTGTCGTCACGCTGGATGCCTCTATCATGAAAGGAGATGGATCTTGTGGTTCCGTTGCATTTGTGAGACAAGTGAAGCATCCCATCACTTTAGCTCGAATGGTCATGGAAAAAACACCTCATGTTATGTTGGTGGGTGAAGGGGCTAGGCAGTTTGCCATTCAAGAAGGAATGTCTTTAGAAGAAGAAGTGTTAAGTGCCGGGGCAGAAAAAGCTTACAATAATGGGAAAAAAAACGCTCAATACAAGCCTATAATAAATGTTGAAAATCATGATACTATAGGAATGATCGGTTTGGATGCATCGGGTAAGTTGGCGGGTTCTTGTACCACAAGTGGCTTGGGATACAAAATGCATGGCAGAGTAGGAGATAGTCCTATCATAGGTGCAGGTTTATTTGTGGATGAAGCCGTTGGGGCTGCAACGGCCACAGGTCTGGGTGAGGAAGTCATTCGCATCTGCGGTTCCTTTTTAATTGTAGAATTAATGCGGCAAGGGAGAACGCCTCAAGAGGCATGCGAAGAGGCTGTAAAAAGGGCAGTTAGTAAGTGTAAAGATTTGGACAATACTCAGATTGGATTCTTAGCTTTAAATAAAGAAGGTGAATTTGGTGCTTATTCTATCAGGCCCGGGTTTAATTTTGCTCGACACCATGCATCTGAACAATCCTTGATTGACGCAAATAGCTGGTTTAAATAGTTAATTCCCTAAGAATGAAAAAGATTTTGTTAGAGTCACCGGTATATACCTTAGAAGCAGCATTACTTGCGGCAGAAAATGGGGTGGATAGATTGGAGCTATGTGCTGATTTTGGAGAAGGAGGTACGACCCCTAGTCTAGGTTTATTAAAGGTGATAAAAAGTAAGGTCGATGTGCCTGTTTTCGTGATGATCAGACCTAGAGGGGGGGACTTTATCTATAACGATCTTGAGATATCGGTTATGAAAGAAGATATTAAATCTTTTTTATCTCATGGGGCTGATGGATTTGTTTTTGGTATTTTGAACAAAGAGGGAGAGGTAAACAAAACAGCTTGCCAGCAACTTATCAGTTCCGCCGGAGAAAAACCATGCACTTTTCATAGGGCTTTTGATGTGTTGGAAGATAAGAAAGGTGCGCTGGAACAAATAATACAGTTGGGGTTTAAGAGAATTTTGACATCTGGTGGAGAAAACAGTGTGATGGAAGGATTGCCACTAATTTTGGAATTACTTATGCAAGCCAATGGTCGGATAATAATTTTACCCGGTGGAGGTTTAATGCTCCAAGATATAGCTGATTTAAATATGACAGGGCTCCTAAAAGAAATACACGCTTCCTGTAAACAATTCAGGCCTTCATCTATGCCACAGGGTATAAATGAACATTTGAGGCTATCTCAAATGGAAGAAATAGAAGGAAAGGTATTGACTATAGATCCCCAAATAATGGCAGCCCTAGTTGGGTATTTGAATAACCTATGATCCTTTAACTTTGTATCTAAAGAATACTAATCTCTAATTGATAGTTGGGTTTTACTTGCTCCAAGGGTCCAATTGTTCGTGGTTAACCTCGGTAAAATTATTAAAGTATTAGCAGTTTAACCATCATTAACGATAAGTTGAATTACTTATTCTGCTTTCAATTGACCTTATTTTTATTTTATAAATTCAATTTATCTGGGGTTAAAGTTTGTTTTTATGGGAATAATTTAATATATTATTCCCTCACAATAAACCCTATAAAAGATGGTAAAAAGTTTTCAGGGGGTTAGACAAGCCCCACCAAAAATTAGTGATCAACCGATTTTGGTCAAGGATTTTATGACCACAAATTTGATCACCTTTAGTGCAGAGGATACCATAGATCATGTCATCACGGTTCTAACAAGAAAGAGAATTTCAGGCGCGCCGGTAGTAGATGATAATGGTAGACTTGTAGGTATGATTTCTGAAGGAGATTGCCTTAAAGAAATCATTAAAGGTCAATATACTAATACGCCTAAATTTCCTGCATCTGTAGCTGAGCATATGACGACAGAGGTATTTACCTTGCCACCGGAGATTTCGATTTTTGATGCTGCAGATCGGTTTTTAACCTTGAAAATTAGAAGATTTCCAGTGGTCAAAGACCAAAAGTTGATAGGTCAAATAAGTGTTAGTGACATTGTAAGAGCTATGCCTAAATTAAAGGCGTCCACCTGGTAGGTTAAATAACCAGAACTTTTATATATATCCTACGAGGGAATAAACAGCTATCCCAACCCATTCTTTGGTTAATTTATGCCAGGCGACCAATGAGCCTACGTCAGGTTGAACGATTGATTTGAAATTCAGCCTCGGTACTTTTCCATAAAAATCTACGGGGAAAGTATCGGGGTTTAATCCAACCTTTAAAAAACAGGCTTTGGCTCGTTTCATGTGAAATGCTGAAGTGATCAATAGCAACTTATCTGAGGGCTTTAATCCGATTTTTTTTGAGCTAATAATTTCCTCGCTAAACAAAGCATTTTCCCGCGTGTTTACAGCTTTGGTTTCTGTAATAATGTCTGTTTCTTTCACACCTGCCCATATCATAAAATCCCTTAACGATTCTGCTTCTGACAGGGGGTGAACTGGGTCATAACCCAAGCCACCTGTAATTAGTATTTTTTTAATTTTCCCCATTTTATACAACTGTACAGTGTGGGTGGCCCTGTCGGCTCCCCGGGTAAAATAGGTTCGGTCTTTAGGAAGCATATTAATATTGGTCACACCTGTCAGTACGATACCCAATTCATAGCTAGGCAAAGAAGAAAGTTCTTTGGGTTGGGGTTCCCAATTATGCATTACCAAATTGGCGATATACCCGTTGGAAAAAAATAGAAGCAAAATTATTCCAGCCGGTAAAAGTATTTTACCCCAGCGTTTTCGTTTAAAAACCAAGCCCAAAAGGATAAGGGTTAAGCAAATATTGAAAGGCATTATTAAAAAGCTAAATAATTGAGAGATATAAAAAAACATTGGAGCGTGAATTTTTTGTTTATATAATGAGGCAATTATTGGTTCCTAATTTCAAAATTATTCAATAATTGGTTATTGTCTGACTCTTTTCTTTATAACTTCACTTTGTAGGAAAATTTTAAGCTTACATTTTTCTCATTTTGATTCCTTAAATAATTGGTTTTAATGATTACAGAAGCTCCTTTACAAATTTATAAATCTTCCGCAGGTTCCGGAAAAACCTATACCCTCACAACCGCTTATTTGAAATTGGCTCTTGAATCTCCGACTGCTTTTACTCGGATTTTGGCGGTTACCTTTACCAATAAGGCTACTCAAGAAATGAAGGACAGGATTATTAAAGAGCTAAAAAGACTTAAGAGTGGGGTGGATCCGAATGAAACCATGCACAGAGAACTCTTGGAGAAATGGCAATTGTCTCCTAAGGAATTGTCCGAAAGGGCGACACAAGTGTTGACCACAATTCTTCATGATTTTGGATCTTTTTCGGTGAGTACAATTGATAGTTTTTTTCAAAAGGTTATCCGAGCATTCGCTAGGGAAATCGATTTACAAGCTAAATTTGATGTCGAGTTAGACCTGGATGGGGTCATGACTCGAATGGTAGATAGACTAATGTTACGGGTAGCAGAAGACCCGGAGTTACACAGGTGGATGGTTGAGTTTTCTATCAGCAAGGTGACAGAAGGAAAATCCTGGGACGTTAGAAAATCTATTGAGGACTTAGGAAAAAAAATATTTTTAGAAGACTTTAAAATTGTCCAAAAAGAAGTGGGAGTCTTTTTGGAGAATCCCCATACTTTTAAAGCGTTTAAGGAATTTATATTTGGGCAGAAACAGGTCATTATTGATAAGGCTACAGAACTTAAGACTACAGCTCAGGCCATCCGAGATAACAATGGGCTTTCTTGGGAAGATTTTTCCGGTGGGACTAGGTCTTTCAGTAAAAATTTTGATCAATTAGGGAAAAAGGAAGATCCGATTCCTCTGCTTACAGATGCCCAAGAAAAGTTTCTCCTTGGGCCGGAAAAGTGGTACACCAAAACAAGTAAATGTAAAGCTGCTATTGAGTCTGCCTATGCAGAAGGTTTAAGTGAAATTTTGCATCAGTTTAAACCTCTTAAAAGGAGCTGGAATACCTTAGATGCGATAGCTAAAAATTTGTACACTTTTGGTTTATTTGGCTATTTGTTAAGGGAACTGAAGGAATTGAAAGAGGAAGAGAATTTGCTATTGATCTCAGAAACAAATGATTTTCTAAAATCCATTACAAGTGACAATGACACTCCATTCATCTATGAAAAAGTAGGCAATCGATACCAACATTTTTTACTGGATGAATTTCAGGATACTTCAGGTTTTCAATGGGCAAGTTTTCGTCCGCTATTGCTAAATACTCTTTCTATGGGTAAAACAAATTTGGTGGTCGGTGATGTTAAGCAATCCATTTACCGCTGGAGAGGAGGGGAAATGCGGCTACTCATGAATCAAGTCGAGAAAGACCTTGGAGGTTTTGGGATAGATGTTAAAAAGTTGGATACCAACTTTAGAAGTTTGCCTAATATTGTAGCCTTTAACAATACATTGTTTTCAAAATTGTCAAAGTTGCTAAGTGATCATTTAAAAACGGTCTTAGATGACGCATCAATGGACAGAATTGAGCAAGCCTATGGTGATGTTTTGCAGAAAATTGCTCCCGGGCAAAAAGCCAAAGGAGTGGAAGGAAAGGTAATCGTGTCATTTATTGAAACTGATAAGGAAACGAAATACAATGATGAAATCCTGAAAATATTACCGGAGAAGGTTGAGGAATTATTAGATCAAGGCTACCAATTGAAAGATATAGCCATTTTGGTGCGGAAAAATGATCAAGCTGCTTCAATCGCAGATGCCTTTATGTCCTATGCGGAAAAAAATAAAGATAATGGTTATAGATATGATGTGCTTTCTGATGAAGCCTTATTCCTTCACAAGGCATCTGTTGTCAAATGCCTATTGGCGGCCTTAGAAATTGTAAATGATGCAGAAGATTCGCTGGCTGAAAAAACTTTTTGGATACAATTGGCAAGAATAAGAGATATCCCTTTTAATCATGTATTGTTTAGAAAAGATAGTTTACCAGAAGAATTTAAAGGGATAAGAGAAAGATTTTTCCAACAGTTATCCATCTTCAGGAAGTTGCCACTAATGGACTTGGTAGAAGCAATTATCGATTTGGCAGATTTGAATGATGGAGCTGGTGAACTAGCATATTTGTCAGGCTTTAAAGAAGCTGTATATGATTTTATCGGTAAAAACAGGGCTGATTTGGGAGGCTTCCTTAATTGGTGGGAGCAAAAAGGAAATAAAAGAACGGTGAAAATTCCTGAAGAGTTTGATGCAATTCGAATTCAAACCATTCATAAATCTAAGGGTTTGCAATATAAGGTTGTGCTATTACCTTACCTGGATTGGAAATTGTTTGATACCGGAAAAGAAAACATTATTTGGACCAAGTACGATTGGGATGAGACTTTACCTCCGGCGATTGTGCCTTTGTCCGTGAGATCTCAATTAAAAGATTCTGCATTTTCAACTGCCTATTTAGAAGAGAACCTAATGAATCATCTTGATTCTTTAAATATGCTTTATGTGGGCTTCACCAGAGCAGAAGAAGTGCTTGTGGCAATGGCTCCTTATAAAGATTCCAAAAACAAGGATAATTTAACTACAGTGGCTGACTTACTACGTGAAGTGATGAAATTTAGAGCCCCGGAGAATGATTTGTTGGATTTTGAAAAGTATTATAATAATGAGGAAAAGAAATTTGAATTAGGAGTCTGGCACCAAAACGAATCCAATGAAAAGGCCTTACCCCCACCTCAGCCCATGGTATGGAAGTATAGACCCTGGGAAAAATCTCTGGAAGTCAAGCAGGCATTCGGAGAATTTGAAACTTCAGAAATTGTATCTAAAAGAGCTTACGGGGTACTGGTACACCGGATTATTGAAAAATCAAGGACCAAAAAGGACTTTTTTCTGGAATTACAAAGTATGTTCTTTGATGGTGTAATTACTGAAGAGGAGAGAGAATTGTTGGAAGGCCAGTTCAATAGCCTTTGCCAAATAGAAGTTTTTAATTCTTGGTTTGATGGTTCAGGACAGGTACTTACAGAGCAAGGTATATTTCTTCCTGGAGGAGAGCACAAACGGCCGGATAGAATTATTTATTATAAGAAAGAGATAGCAGTTATAGATTTCAAAACCGGAGAAAAGAGAACTTCTCATGCTTCACAGGTTTCGGAGTATGTCAAGCTGGTAAAAGACATTGAAAAGGGGATGCCAGTACAAGGATATATTTGTTACATAGAAAGTAGCACCATTGAAAAAGTTTTATAAATGGAAGGTTTTTTAAAGCGTACTGCAGCGGAATTACTGCAGAGAGGAGTAGATATTAAAAATTTTGAGGTTGTTTTGCCTAATCGAAGAGCAGGTTTGTTTTTCACAAAGTACCTGGGACAATTGGTTTCTCGACCTACCTATATGCCTAAGGTGATTACTATAGAGGATTTTTTCTATGATATTGTAGGCAAAAGGCCTGCTGATAAATTAAGCCTAATTTATGAGTTGTATAAGGTTTATAAGTCTATTTCCGGTAGTAAAGAGGGGTTTGATAGATTTTATTTTTGGGGTGAGATGATTCTCAAAGATTTTAATGATCTGGATCAATTTTTGGTTAATCCTGAAAAATTATTTGTTAACCTTAAGGAACAGAAAATTCTTGAAAGTGACTGGAGTTTCCTCTCTTCAGAACAAATTGATTTGATACAGGCCTTTTGGGCATCATTTGAAAGCAGAGATAGGTTCCATCAAGAGAAATTCCTGAAATTTTGGGATGTCCTTTTCCCCATGTATCAGGGCTTTAATTCTTCCTTAGATACATTGGGTTTGGCCTATGGAGGGAGTATTTATCGGGAAGTGGTGGAAAATTTGGATAAGGTAGCATCTTCAGGTAGGAAGACTATTTTTGTAGGATTCAATGCGTTTACAGGAGCAGAAGAAAAACTAATTAAGTATTTCGTTCAAAAATTTGAAGCAGAAATATATTGGGATATTGATCAGTATTACCTTGATGCGAAGAGTCAGGAAGCAGGCATGTTTTTTAGAGATTATCGAAAGGATAAAATTCTCGGCCCTACTTTTCCTGAAATTACCCCAAACAAAATTGTGGAGAATGATAGGCATATTAAAACCTATGCCATTCCTTTAAAAATTAATCAAGCCAATATGGTAGGGGCGATTTTGGAAACCATCCCCCGGGAGGAAGAAAACTGGGAAGAGACAGTGGTAATTCTACCGGATGAACAACTTCTTTTTCCAGTATTGAACCTTTTGCCCGACAATGTGAATAAGGTAAATGTTACCATGGGGTATCCTGTCAAACATACCCCCATTTTTACTTTTTTGGAAGCGGTTGTAGATTTACAGAGGTATAGTAAAATAGTGAATGAGGAGTTAATGTTTTACTATAAGCCTGTCAAAGAATTATTGGCTACTGTTTATTTATACGACCTTGCACCAGAATTTTCTCAACATTTAATTGATGAATTTTCCAGGAACAATACATTGTATATTTCTTCAAAGGTTTTAAGAGAAGGTGGTCCTTTGTTTGCTCAAGTCTTTCAATCGATGACCACTGCTACCTTGATGGATAATATGCTAGCACTAATCAAGATGCTGGCAGATCCTTTGGAAGAAAGTAGCATGGAGCGAACTTACCTGTTTCAGTGTTTCAAACAAATGAATAGGTTGAAGGTGATTGTGGATAAGGAGATTAAAGAAGAAGTTAGTATTGCCTTCCTGCTAAGGATTTTTAAACAAGTCTTCGGAGAAATCAAGCTTCCATTTAAAGGCGAACCATTGCAAGGCTTGCAATTAATGGGGGTGCTGGAATCGAGAAACCTGGATTTTAAAAGGGTTATCATTTGCAATATGAATGAAGGGAGTTTTCCTCCTTCCAATTCAATGAATTCTATGATTCCTTTTAATTTGAGGAAAGCATTTGGTATGCCTATTCAAGAACAAAATGATGCTATTTATGCTTATACATTTTATCGACTTTTGCATGAAGCTAAGGAGGTTCATTTGCTTTATACCACTGCAGGAGAACAAGGCAAAGTCAATGAGAAAAGTCGATATATCCATCAGCTTCAGATAGAGATGGATCAGGATGGGGTGCAGAAAGAAGATACCATTACCCATATTCCTGTAAATTTATCACCGACTAGGGCTATTGTAATCGAGAAGGACAAGTCAATTATAGACCATCTTAAGAACTACACAAAGCCATTAAATAGTGAATGGGAACCTGTGTCTTTTTCTCCATCAGCACTGAATGTTTGGCTAGATTGCAGGCTTAAATTTTACCTTAGCTATATTGCGGGCATTGATGTTCCCGAAGAGGTGCAAGAAGAAGTGGATCCGGCCATATTTGGCAACCTTGTCCACAAGTCATTGGAAAACTTGTACATGGGGTATATAGAAAGGAAAAAGCGAAAGGTTTTACAGGTTAGCGATATTGAGGAGCTTAAGGATTTTATCTATCCGGCAGTAATGAAAGCCATAAAGGAACAATATTTCCTCGAAGAGGAAAATCCCCAACTGACAGGTCAACTTGTAATCGCCAGAGATGTTTTACAGAAATATTTACAGGGGGTTTTAACCAAAGATAAGTTGTCCGCACCCTTTGAAATAATATCACTTGAAGCCGGAAAAAAATACCGTGCATTTGTTCCAATTGAGTTTCATGGTGAGGAAGTCTTGGTAGCCTTAGGGGGAATTATTGATAGAGTGGATAGAATAGGGGATACAGTACGATTAATAGATTATAAATCCGGACAAGATAAAAAGACTTTTAAATCGGTAGAAAGTCTATTTGACAGGGAAAGTTCTGATCGAAATAAGGCTGCCATGCAGACCTTCTTTTATGGTTTGTTATATGAGGCCAACTTTCCGGATAATCAATATTTTTTAAAACCTGCATTGTTTAATTTGCGTGATATATTTAAAGATGATTTTAACCCTTACCTGCAAGAAAATTATGGGTACAGAAAATACCGTGAAGTGAATAATTACGCCGATTATAGGAATGATTTTGTTTCGGGTTTAAGAAGTTTGCTTGAAGAGATTTTTGATCCGAATCAGGTTTTTGATCAAACCACCGATTTACAAAAATGCGGATACTGTCCTTACGCAGCAATCTGCTCCCGTTAAATAGGGACGGGGGAGACCATAAGCTTTAAAAGAGAAAATAATCCATAGAATAGTGTGTGGCTAAGGCAAATAATAGGGCATTTTGCTTATTTTTGCCGGATAGGATCATCTTGCGTTAAATAAATAAACCTAATGGTAGAGAAATAAATTTAGCTGATACCTAACGTTGTTAGTTAAATGCACTATAAACTGATAAAATAAAGTGGGTTTTTAAGGTGAAAGTAAAGGATTGGCAGGGTTTTTTCTTAATTAAGGTTAAGTTGTATCAATTTTGCAAGTAAGTTTTTCTATTATTTACTAACGTTGAAATACAATCATGGACTATCTTTCTGATAATAAAGGGAACAAGGTGCCATTATAAAGGGTTTAATGTAAGGATAATTTTGAGTTAGCACTGATATCCGAGAAGTCTAACTTAATAACTTATATGTTGAAGTATTTCAGAATTGGAAAACATAATGGGTAGAAACAAAATTATAGGTGGAGAAAGTTAAAAATACAACTGTAGTTTTTGTTGATGATGACAGAGTCCAACACATGATCAATAAGCGGATATTAGAAAAGTTAAAATTGAAGTTGGACGTTTATTTTTTTCATAACCCTCTTGAGGCTTTAAGTTGGTTAAGTGAAAATTACGTTGATGTTATTTTGCTGGATATAAATATGCCTGAAATGGACGGCTGGACATTTTTAGGTCAAATGAAAGCCAAAGGTATTAAGGGAGATGTAAAAATGTTAACTGCATCATTGGATCCTGAAGACTTGGAAAAGAGCAAGATGTTTGATCAGATAAGTAGCATATTGATTAAGCCCATTAAAGAAGAGGATTATTTAAAGTTTTTGACCAATTAAATTCATTGGTCGATTTTAATATTTAATTAGCATCGAAAAGATACAGAAATAGTATGGCTGAAAACTTAAAAGGAAATGATAAGGTATTTAGTAGGCGAATAGATAATTTTTTTATTGGGCTGGAAAGAGCCTTTCAGTTTGTTAAGAAATTTTTTGTTGAGGTTTGGGTGCCTCCCTATGAGTTCAAAGAGGTGATTAGACAATGTTATCGCATAGGTTATAATTCTCTCCCATTAATTTCTCTTACAGGTTTCATTGTTGGGATTGTGTTTACCAACCAATCCAGGCCTTCACTTTCGGAATTTGGGGCTACTTCTTGGTTGCCGGCATTAATTTCTATAGCAGTGGTTAGGGCAATGGGACCCTTGGTTACTGCCCTAATAGCAGCAGGGAAGGTTGGTTCTAGCATAGGTGCAGAAATTGGTTCAATGAAAGTAACCGAACAAATTGATGCCATGGAAGTTTCGGCAACAAATCCTTTTAAGTTTTTGGTGGTTACTCGGGTATTGGCCAGTACATTTATGATTCCCATTTTGGTTTTGTACACCGATTTTGTTGCCTTGATGGGTGCGTTTTTAAATGTTCATGTTAATGAAATGGTTAGTATTAGTACTTTTTTTGTACAAGTGTTTGACTCTATATCTTTTCTAGACATTAGTTCGTCGATGATTAAATCATTGGTGTTTGGATTTACCATTGGTATGGTAGGATGCTATAAGGGATACAATTCAACCAAAGGAACAGAAGGAGTGGGTAAGGCAGCAAATTCAGCTGTGGTCATGGCCATGTTTTTAATATTTATAGAGGAATTATTGTCCTTACAGATTACCAATTTCTTTAGGCAGTTATAATATGAAAGATACAGTAATTCAAATAAGAAACCTTTCCAAGTCCTTTGGGGATATGGACGTTCTGAAAAATGTAAATTTGGACCTTTACAGTGGGGAGAATTTAGTGGTTTTAGGTAAATCCGGAAGTGGGAAATCGGTTTTGATCAAGATCATGGTTGGTCTGCTTAAACAGGACAGTGGGTCAGCAATAGTTTTAGGTCAGGAAGTGAGTCAATTAAACCAGAAAAAGCTGAATGAATTAAGGTTGAAAATCGGCTTTTCGTTTCAAGCAAGTGCATTGTATGACAGCATGACTGTGAGGGAGAATCTGGAATTCCCTTTGGTAAGAAATGTCAAAAACTTGAGTAAAACGGATAAAGATAAATTGGTGGAAGAAGTGCTGGAGGGGGTTGGTCTTATTCAAGCCATTAATCAAATGCCATCTGAGTTATCAGGAGGGCAGCGTAAAAGAATAGGTATTGCCCGAACGCTTATCTTGAAGCCAGACATAATGCTTTATGATGAACCCACTGCCGGTTTGGACCCAATCACCTGCATGGACATAAATAATTTGATCAATCAAGTAAATGAAGAGTACAAAACCACCTCTATCATTATTACGCACGACTTGACCTGTGCCAAAGTTACAGGTGACAGGATGGCTGTATTGCTAGATGGACACTTTGGCAATACAGGGAAATTTGAAGAGGTATTTGAGCATGCCGTGGATGGCAGAGTAAAATCATTTTATGACTATAATTTCATCGAACAATGAAGAATGATAATAAACGATCGGTTACAGTTGGCATCTTTGTGCTAATAGGAATCGCAATATTAGTTGTAGGTATCTTAACCCTAGGTGCACAACAAAAGGCTTTTGTTAAAAGTATACGCGTAACATCTGTATTTGACGATGTAGGAGGTTTGCAAACAGGGAATAATGTTTGGTTTTCAGGTGTGAAGATTGGGACAGTAAAAAAAATCAATTTTTACGGAGAATCTCAGGTAGAGATTGAAATGAATATTGAAGCAGCTGCGAAAGAATACATTAAAAAGAACTCCAAAGCCACCATTAGTTCTGATGGGCTTATAGGGAATAAAATCATTGTAATTTATGGTGGATCAGGTCAAGGTCCGGCCATTGAGGATGGTGACGTTTTAACTGCTGAAATGCCTTTGGATACAGATAAAATGATGGAAACATTGCAGGTGAATAACAATAACTTGGTTTCCATTACAGAAGATTTAAAAATACTTACCCATAAAATATCTAGTGGAGAGGGAATTGTGGGAGCTGTTCTTACAGACAGTACATTGGTAAAAACTTTTAAAGCCACCATGCAAAACTTGGAAAGAACTGCAGCCAATAGTGATAGAATGACTGCTGAGTTAGCCAAATTTTCAAATGGGCTTAATCAAAAAGGTGGCTTCGTAGATAAAATGCTCAATGATACTACCCTTTTTGCAAGTCTTAAAACGACTGCAGAGCGCTTGGAATCTACCTCAGAAGAAGCCAGCAATGCTGCGAAAAACTTTAGTGATGTAAGTGAAAATTTAGGAGATTCTGACAATGCTATAGGGATGTTGTTGAATGATCCGGAGTTTGCAGCTTACTTAAAAAGCACCATGAGTAGTTTGGATACAGGGACCGTAAGAATGAACGAAACACTTGAAGCGCTTCGATACCATTGGTTTTTCAGAAAATCCTTTAGAAAACGAGATAAAGCAGATGCGGCTTCAGAATAAATTGAATAAAAAAAAGCGGAACTTGTTTCCGCTTTTTTTTATGGCCTTATAATTGATAGCAATAGGTTATATTAGTATATTAGGTAATATATTAGATCGAAATTAATATCCACTTTATAAATAAACCAGTTTATTTTATGACAAAAGATCCATATAAAATTATTAAGAAGCTTCCATCCTCTAAAGGTGATCTTAGTTACTGGAGTCTGGAGGAATTACAAAAGCAAGGATACCCAATAAATAAACTTCCTTTTTCAATTAGAATTCTTTTAGAAAATACCCTCAGGAATTTCGATGACTTTGCCATTACCAAGGAAAATATTGAGACCCTTCTCAATTGGAAACCTGAACCTTCGGAGAAGGATATTCCTTACAAACCTGCTAGGGTATTGATGCAGGATTTTACAGGGGTACCTGCAGTGGTAGATATCGCCTCTCTTCGTGCAGAAGCAGTACGAAAAGGCAAGAACCCCGAGAAAATTAATCCATTGATACCGGTAGATTTAGTAGTAGACCATTCCGTGCAGGTAGATTATTTTGGTACCAATTACTCCTACAAAAAAAATGTTGATGTGGAGTATAAAAGAAATGGAGAAAGGTATGAATTCTTGAAATGGGCTCAAAAGTCTTTCAATAATTTTTCAGTGGTACCTCCGGGAATGGGGATTTGCCACCAAGTAAATTTAGAGTACCTTGCTCAAGGGGTGATTTCTAGAGATGGAAATGTGTTTCCTGACACTTTAGTAGGAACAGATTCCCATACCCCTATGGTCAATGGAATTGGTGTAGTTGGTTGGGGAGTAGGGGGTATTGAAGCTGAAGCAGCAGTATTGGGCCAACCCATCAATTTTATTATGCCGGAGGTAGTAGGGTTGAGGTTAACCGGTGAATTACCTTTGGGAACTACCGCCACCGATATGGTTTTGACCATTACAGAACTCCTAAGGAGGCAGAGTGTGGTAGGAAAGTTTGTGGAAGTCTTTGGTCCAGGTTTGGATGGATTATCTGTTCCAGATAGGGCTACAATTTCTAATATGTCTCCTGAATTTGGCTGTACTGTTACTTATTTCCCTATAGATGATCGGACCTTGGATTATATGAAAAGGACCAACAGGGATGAAGCGCAAATTAAGCTTGTGGAGAGTTATGCCAAGGCCAATATGCTATGGAGAGAAAATGAGGATGAAATAAATTATTCTTCCGTAGTGGAATTGGATTTAAGCACGGTGGAACCAACAGTATCAGGCCCAAAAAGACCACAGGATAAAATTCTTTTAAGGGAGTTTAAACAGAAATTTGGATCCCTTTTAAAAGAGGTGCATGGTAGGGAATACATTCCTATAGAAAAAAGAGAAGTAGGAAGGTGGCTCGGTGAAGGTGGAGGCAATCAGCCCGTGGAAAATAGCAATAAAAGTGTAGATGGAGACCTAGAGATCAAAACCAAAGTTAAGAATGGTTTAAAGTCTGTTGGGGTAAAATTGCATAATGAGGAATTTGCACTTTATGATGGTTCCATTGTTATAGCGGCCATTACTTCTTGTACCAATACCTCAAATCCTAGTGTGATGATAGGAGCTGGGTTGATCGCTAAAAAAGCAAGAGAAAGAGGCTTGGATGTAAAACCGTGGGTGAAAACTTCTTTGGCGCCCGGTTCAAAGGTGGTAACTGATTACCTACAACATGCAGGATTACTAGAAGATTTGGAAGCCTTACGTTTCCATGTGGTAGGGTATGGTTGTACCAGCTGTATCGGAAATTCCGGTCCGTTGCCAACTCATATTGCAAAAGCAGTTGAGGAGAATGATTTAGTAGTAGCTTCTGTGCTGTCCGGAAATAGAAACTTTGAAGCCAGGGTTCATCCGCAGGTAAAAATGAATTACCTGATGTCTCCGATGTTAGTCGTTGCCTTCGCTTTGGCAGGAAGGGTTGATGTTGATTTAAATAACGAACCTCTAGGCTATGATCCTAATTTGGAACCTGTTTATCTAAAAGATCTATGGCCAAGTAATGAGGAGATTTTTGAAGTTTCCCAAAAAGTGTTGTCTCCAGGGGATTATAAAAAAAGTTATGGGGAAATATTTGAAGGAAATGAACAGTGGAGGCAATTAAAAGCACCAGAGGATAAAGTATATCAATGGTCCGACCACTCAACCTATATTAAGGAAGCACCATTTTTTAATGGCATTTCCGAGGAAGTAGATGAGCCGAAAGAAATACTTGAGGCTAGGGTTTTATTAAAGTTAGGTGATTCTATTACAACAGATCATATTTCACCTGCGGGCTCATTCTCTCCAAAATCTCCTGCCGGGAAATACTTACTTGATAAAGGGGTGGAACAAGCCATGTTTAATTCCTATGGTTCAAGAAGAGGTAATGATGAAATAATGGTGCGTGGGACTTTTGCCAACGTTAGGATAAAAAACCAATTGGCGACTAAAGAAGGTGGTTATACAACGCATATGCCTTCAGGAGAGGAAATGACAGTGTTTGATGCTTCTCGTAAATATATTGCCGATAAGGTGCCTTTACTGGTTCTTGCAGGGAAAGAATATGGAAGTGGGTCGTCTAGGGACTGGGCTGCAAAAGGAACCACCCTTCTAGGGATTAAAGGGGTAATTGCAGAGAGTTATGAAAGAATACACCGATCAAACCTTGTGGGAATGGGAGTATTGCCCATGCAATATGCTAAAGGGCAGTCAGCAGCATCCTTAGGGCTTACAGGTAAGGAATTGATTTCTATCGAAGGAATTAATGAAGGATTGACACCTTTGAAGGTCTTAAAAGCAACGGCTAAAAAAGAAGATGGAAGTATTGTAAGTTTTGATGTAGTTGCCCGCCTTGACTCTTTGATTGAAATAGAGTATTACAAAAATGGAGGTATTTTACACTATGTGTTAAGGCAATTTCTAAAAGCCTAAATCTAAAGGTTGGAAAGAAATTCCAAGCTGAAAAATAAAAAAGCCTGTTTAAAATAAACAGGCTTTTTTTGGTGAACGATATGGTACAAAACTCGAACCAATTAATAGAGGATTTAAAGCTTTTAGCTGATATACTAGTTGCATAAAAAATCAAACCACTTATTTACAAATGGTTTAAGAAGTAGTTTTGTTCAATTGCTTCTTTATTGCCCCTTTAAAGGCGTTTTTGCCCCTTTATTGCCCCTTTGAAGAATTACAGTATGTTCTTTCAATGAACTCTTTATGGACTTCATATATTGGACTAAAGAATATTTTATCACAATTTACTACTATCAGTATTAATCTCATTGTGCCTGGTATCTACACTTGGAATGGAACAATAATTTGATGGACAAGATTAATTGACATTATTTATCATTCCAAGGTTGGGCAGATATTAAATCTTTGGATTTCCATTCTTCTAAAACGGTTATTGCATTTTTGTCGGGCACATATAAGAAATTAATTTTACGCTCATTGGCACTTTTTCGTAATTCATCAAATATAAATGTATCATCAAACCCAACTTTAGCGGCATCAGCATTTGTATTCGCATAATAGACTTTGTGAATTTTTGCCCAATAAATAGCACCTAAGCACATAGGACAGGGTTCTAATGTGGTGTACATTTGGCATTCAGATAATTGAAGATCATTGATATTTCTGCAAGCCCTTTCAATAGCGACCATTTCTCCGTGTGATGTTGGATTGACCCGCTCAAAAATTTCATTATGTCCCTCTCCAATAATTTTACCATTTCTAACAATTACACAGCCAATTGGAAGACCTTTGCCGCTCTTGTATGCCATTTTCGAAAGCTCAATTGCTCTCAACATAAATTTAGGATGATAATCCTGATCCATAATTTCGTTCATTACTTTAGCATTTGAGTTGCAAATTTATTCAATCCTTGCAGGTATTACTCTACTATAAATGAATTTTCCAGTTTACAAAAGGTATTTACCAACACCACAAACATACCTTGCGTGAGCGTTTGGATTTTGGAAATCGGAACAAAGTAATTACCTGTGTGGAGACAGAAGTAGATTCAATATATATAGTTTTTGTACAATTGCTCCTTTATTGCCCTTTTGGAGACTATTTTACCCCTTTATTTCCCCTTTGGAGAATATAGTAGGTTCCCTTTCCTGTGGAACCTATTTTGGTTATAAAATTCCTATCAACAAGCATTTGTAAATCATAAGACACCATCCTCTTGGAGATTTCAAAAAGTTCCTGGTATTGTTTATTATTAATTCGACCATTCTCTTTTATAAACAATAAGGCCTTTATATGTCGAGATTCAAGATTGTATGTTTTCAGAATTTCTTCAGTATAAATATCTTTTAGAAAAATAACACTTACTCCACCTTGATCTTCCTCAATAATCGGCTCAGGCAATCCTGCCTCTTTACAGGCATCTATGATTTTATTTATCCCTCGCCCCCAGGATTCGATATAACCAGCTTTAAAAAATGCATTGGCTATATTTCGATTTCGGGGATAGGATGAATGTTCTTGTTTTAGTTTATCAATTGTCAATTCCTCTGGTAAAGTCCCCGGATTCCATAAATGTAATCGGTCATCGTACACTCGAAGAAAGGTATATGTACTGGAATAATCCTTATGAATAATAGCATTCAATATTGCTTCTCTTAATGCTGTTTCTGGATATTCCAACGGTTCCATACGCTCCAATCCCTTATAGGAAATAGGTCTGACCAAATATTTGGTTTTAAGGATTTCGATTACTTTATCAGCCATCTCAAAAATATTAGTTTCAACGATGTCTTGAAACAAAAGATCATGGCTGGATTTTCCAAATCGTCCAATCTTGAAACTTGCTGTTACCGATACCTTGATTAGATTTTTCCCAAATAATAAAACGGCGGCATTTGTTAGCTGCCCTTGTTCTGTAAGAAGTCCGAGGTTTTTGAATAGGGTTTGTTTACCAATGTTTAGTGTATTTGGAGGAATACGATCTTTCTCAATTGCCTTAATAATAAATGCTTGAATGCTATTACCATTAAGGTCGGAAAAGGTTATTCCTTCAACAGCCATATCCTCCCATTTCTTCCCCATTTTATTGAGCAACAGGTTTTGTAAAGCAATTCCTTTAAGTTCTTGTTTGGTGCTTCCGCTTCGGTAATGATAAACTCCATGATAAGCAATTGGTACATTACTAATCGGAACAATAATTTCAAGATAGTTTTTTCCTTCAGCCGCATGCAGATTCACATCAACCACAAGTCCTAAATGATTAACAGACTTGTTTGGAATGTCTTCCATCAGCTTTTTATAATTATCTACACCGGTAATATTTCCGTTATCATCAATACCAATATAGATATGTCCTCCTTTTGCATTGGCGAAACCGCAAATCCATTTCAGATATTCATCTCTCCAAACTAGCTTGTATTCAATATTCTGAGTTTCTCCTCGCTCCATTTTCGCTCTGCATTTTCTCAAATACAAAGCTACCTATAATGTGTTTTTCCATCCTACTCAAAATATGGTGGGGGAATATTACTCTATAAAACTGAGGTAATTTTTCTTTTACCTAGACCAATTATACAAGAAGAAATCATTTCGTCAAGAGTATTGGAATATTGACAATTTTCTAATAACCAATCAAGGTGTTCGTGTAAGCTACCCTTAAAACCGAACTGTTTAAAAGTATAAATTTTATT